>Ga0209292_1006401_pt1 | contig 11584 bp, 10 predicted proteins | sample GOMGulsemesocosm_2_FD_184634 | JGI IMG/M metagenome (GOLD analysis project Ga0209292, IMG submission 184634) | Methane-oxidizing microbial communities from mesocosms in the Gulf of Mexico - GOM9C Gulf of Mexico (SPAdes) (version 2) | ecosystem: Environmental > Aquatic > Marine > Cold seeps...
GAAAGGTACCTTTTTCGATGGCAGCAAGTAAGTAACTTTAATGATGATTGGCGCGCAAGTATAGATGTTACCAATGTCAGTGATGATAACTATTTAACTGATTTAGAATCTGATTACGCCAATAAAACAGATACACAGCTTTATAGAACAGGATTACTGACTCATTTTGGTGATATGTGGCAAACTGATATAAAAGTACAAAATTTCGAAGTGCTTGGTGATCATTTAGCTTCTTATTCTGCACTACCACAAATTACATTTAATCAAATCTCGCCTTTGAATTGGCATGATATTCAATTAACCTTAAATGGCGAACTCAGCCATTTTAAAAATACAGAATTAACCATTACTGAAGCATCTAGAGTTCATATAGAGCCCAAAGCACAGTATAGTTATCAAGATTTTGGTTGGTCATTTTTATCCGAATTAAGCTTACTGCAAACCAATTACCAACAAAGTGGTAACTTTGAAGGCACTAATATAGAAAAAAATGTAAGTCGCACTTTACCTAAACTAAGATTACATTCGCAACTTAACTTAGAGCGAAAGACGCCTTGGCTGGTTAAAAATGGCTACCAAGTCTTAGAGCCTCAAATTCAGTACCTATATGTACCAAAAAAAGATCAATCTAATATCGGTTTATACGATACAACTAAATTACAAGATGACTTTTTTGGTTTATTTCGGGATAAACGATTTTCTGGTGTAGATAGAATTGCTGCAGCTAATCAGTTTACGATAGGTGCAACTACCCGTATTTTTGGTGAAAAAAACAATGAACTATTTAGCTTAAGTGCTGGGCAAACTTTTTATTTATCTGACTCAGCAAAACCGACAGAGCAAGAATTAGATGAACAAAAAACTTATAATTCCTTGTTTGCTGGTGAAGCCATGTTACATTGGCACAGAAGATGGTACTTAGGCGCAGGAATTCAATATGACGTCGAAGGTAAAGAGTTAGTTCAATCACATATGACTTTAGATTATAAAGGTGATAATAATCAGCTAGTACAATTGAACCATCGCTTTGCAAATGATGTCTCAGATAATAGAATTGAGCAAATGGGTGCTTTTACCAGTATTCCTATAGCTGATAATTGGCAATTTATAGCTAGCTATCAAAGAGACTTAGAGCATAATCGTAGTGTTGAAATTTTATCAGGACTGCAATATGAATCATGTTGTTGGGCAATTCAGCTTACAGGCCATAGACAAATTGAAACTGATTTAAACCAATCAGAATCCGAGTTTGGTCAACAAGACGCAGTATTTAATTCAGGGTTTAGACTGAATTTTGTATTTAAAGGGCTGGGTGGAAAAAGTAACTACGATGCTAAAAAGTTATTACAACAAGGCATTTTTGGTTACCGTCGCCCTTATTTTATAAATAATTAAATCAAGAAATTAAAATGAAGTTAAAAACATTATTAGTAAGTACAGTTTTTGGAATAGGTCTAAATTTAGGCCTAAGTAGTGATTTAGTAGCAAAAGAAGTTGAATTAGATAAAGTCATTGCTATCGTAAATTCAGGTGTTATTTTAGAAAGTGAAGTTAACGCCATCATTAACCGTGTAAAGAGCCGAGCTAAAACTGAATCTCAAACTTTACCTTCAGATAAAGCTTTACATAACCAAGCTATCGACCGTTTAATCAATCAATCTTTATTGATGCAAATGGCCGAACGCATGGGTTTAAAAATATCCGATGGTCAATTAGATCAAACCCTAATGAGAATGGCTCAAGAACAAAAAGGCACAATTGCAGATTTAAGAAAAACCATTGAAGATTCTGGTGATAATTACCAAGCATACCGCGAAGAAATTCGTACCGAAATGACAACACAACAAGTTTTACGCGGTAATGTCGATCGTAGAATTTATGTTGGTTTACAAGAAATTGATAATCTTCTCAAGATTATGGATAAACAACAAGGCAGTAGTGAGGATTATAATTTAGGTCATATCTTAATAGATATTCCTGCTGATGCTTCAGCACAAGATATCGAAGACTCTAAAACGCGTGCTGATAAAGTAATCTCTATGCTTAATGAGGGTGACGAATTTAAGCGTATTGCTATCGCATCTTCTGGTGGTTCTCGCGCACTAGAAGGTGGACAAATGGGTTGGATGAACATCAACGAAATGCCAACACTTTTTGCAGAAGCAGTAAAAGGTAAAAAAACAGACCAAATAATCGGTCCACTAAGGTCTGGTGCAGGCTTTCATATTGTAAAAATCCAAGATATTAGAGGTATAGAGGTTGTTGAGACTGTAGAAGTTCGCTCACGTCATATATTAATAAAGCCTTCGATTATTGTAAGTGAAGAAAAAGCGCGCTCTATGCTAGCTGGTTTTGTAAAAGACTTAAAAGCAGGAACAGCTGACTTTGCCGAATTAGCAAAAGAACACTCTGAAGATCCTGGCTCTGCACTAAAAGGAGGAGAGTATGATTGGACAGATCCAACAACTTACGTTCCTGCATTTAGAGATAGTTTATTAGCACTTAAAAAAGATGAAATGAGCGAACCATTTAGAACACAATATGGTTGGCATATAGTACAGTTACTTGAAAAGCGCATTGCAGATAAAACTGAAATGGCAAAAAGAAACCGTGCTCACAAAATGCTTTACAATAAAAAATACAAAGAAGAAAGCTTTGCTTGGCAACGTGAAATCAGAGAACAGGCATATGTTGAATTAATTGCGGATGCGAATTAATGACTATTAGAATTGCAATTACGCCAGGAGAGCCTGCTGGAATTGGCCCAGATTTACTAATAAAGCTAATTCAACATGATTGGCCTGCCCAACTAGTTGCTATTGCTGATAAAAACTTACTAAAGCAAAGAGCTGAGCAATTAGGCCTGCCGTTAAAACTCATTGAGTTTAGTGCAGCAGAGCCTGCCATGCCAAATAAAGCTTCAGAGCTTTATTTTACACAGATAGATATGGCTGTGCCTGCTATTACAGGTGAATTAAATGAAGCTAATGGCGAATATGTTTTGCATACTTTACGCCATGCTTCAGAGCAAAATACAAATGGCACATTTGCAGCCGTTGTAACTGGCCCTGTTCATAAAGGTATAATTAATAAAGCTGGTATATCTTTTAGTGGCCATACTGAATACTTTGCGCAACAAACCAATACGTCTGATGTTGTTATGATGTTAGCAACTGAAGGCTTAAGAGTTGCTCTAGTAACCACGCATATACCATTAGCTTATGTATCAAAAGCGGTAACTGAAGAAAGATTGATTAAAGTAACCGAAATATTACATCACGATTTGCAAGAAAAATTTGGCATTAAACATCCTAGAATTTTAGTATGTGGTTTAAATCCGCATGCAGGAGAAGACGGTCATTTAGGCACTGAAGAGCTTGAAACGATTATTCCTACAATTCAAAAGTTAAATGATCGAGGTATGAATTTAACGGGTCCATTACCTGCGGATACACTATTTCAAGATAAATACTTAAATCAAACGGATGCTGTGCTTGCTATGTATCACGATCAAGGTTTACCTGTGCTAAAATACAAGGGGTTTGGTAACTCGGTAAATATTACCTTAGGTTTACCTTTTATCCGCACTTCAGTTGATCACGGTACAGCATTAGATTTAGCTGGTACTGGACAAGCTGATGTCGGAAGTTTTGAATTAGCTATTCGTGAAGCCATTCACTTAGCAACAAAAGATAAAGTAATTATTAATGACTGATAAAGTACATTTAGGCCACAGAGCAAAAAAACGATTTGGACAAAACTTTTTACATGATGAAGGTATCATAGATAAAATAGTGACTGCGATTGATCCAAAGCCAGAAGATACCTTAGTAGAAATAGGTCCTGGTTTAGGTGCGATCACCGAACCGGTTACCGCACTTGCTGGTCACTTAACGGTTGTTGAGCTTGATAAAGATCTTGTTAAACGTTTAACATATCATCCAACTTTAGGTGATAAGCTAACAATTCATCAAGGTGATGCACTTACTTTTGATTTTTCTCAACTGGTAAAAAAAGATACAAAATTTAAAGTTTTTGGTAATTTACCTTACAATATTTCAACACCTTTACTGTTTCATTTATTTGATTATGCTCAAAATATTGAACATATGCACTTCATGCTCCAAAAAGAAGTGGTTAAACGTATGGCTGCACAACCAAACTGTAAAGCATATGGTCGTTTAAGTGTGATGACACAATATTATTGCCATGCAATGCCTGTGATAGAAGTGGGTCCTGAATGCTTTAAACCTGCACCAAAAGTTGACTCTGCTGTGGTAAGGTTAATCCCTAAAAAGCCTGAACAATTAACAGCTAAAAGTACTAAAATGTTGAATACGGTGTGTTTAGAAGCATTTAACCAACGTCGTAAAACAATTCGTAATAGCCTTTCTAATTTATTAACACCGGATCAAATCGAAGCATTAGGCTTAGATTTAAAGATGCGTGCTGAAAATATCACGTTAGAGCAATTTATTGATATTGCTAACTGGTTGTTTGATAACAAAGCTAATTCTGAAGATTCTGATACAAAATGACAATTAAAAGTAGCCTAGGCTCACCTATAAAGGTTTCTGTTGAAACCTTTTATATTGAAGCACAATCAGAACCTGAAAAAGAAAAGTTTTTGTTTGCTTATACTATTACTGTTAAAAACCATAGTTTATGTAGTGCAAAACTCTTGAGCCGGTTTTGGTTAATAACTGATGCTAATGGCAAAGAAGTAGAAGTTGAAGGCGAAGGTGTGGTTGGTGAGCAACCCAGTATCTCTCCGGGTGAAAGTTACACTTATACTAGCGGTGCTCAATTAGATACGCCTGTAGGAACAATGCAAGGTTATTATAAAATGCGTAATGAATTTGGAACCGAATTTGAAGCACCTATTGATGTATTCAGGTTATCAACTCCTAATATTCTTCATTAACTGTTCTGCTGCGCAGTTCTGTTAATGACACTGCGTGGCTGCTTTTAAAATAACCCCCTATGCTAAGTATTGTCCTCTCATCCAAATTGAAACGAGTATAGCCAAGCCATCTCACCATTAAAAATACGAGTTTTAGGTAATTTTAGTATTTACATCAATAATATAAAGGCGTTTTATATGGCTGACTATGCAATTGGGGATCTTCAGGGCTGTTTTACAGAATTCAAATTATTATTAGAAAAAGTTAACTTTAACCCCAGTAAGGATAATTTATATTTAGTGGGTGATATTATTGCAAGAGGTCCAGACTCACTTTCTTGCTTAAGATTTTTAAAAAAGCTCGGCAACAGTGTGAAAATCACATTGGGAAATCATGATTTACATTTAATCGCAACATACTTCCTAGATAAATCACCAAAAAAAAATGATAAATTAAACTCTTTATTTTCGGCTCCTGATTTCCCGGAACTCATCTCATTTTTACAAAAGCAACCATTAGCTATTTGGCTAGAGCCTTATCAAACTTTAATTTGTCATGCGGGTTTATCTCCACATTGGAACATTCAAACTGCGCTAAACCAAGCTTCCTTAGCAACTAAAAAATATCAAAGTGACAATGCCTTATATTACTTCAAAAATATGTATGGTGAAGGGCCATTAATTTGGTCGGATGAATTAAGTGAACTTGAATCATTTAAATATACTGTTAACGCTTTTACCAGAATGCGATTTTTAACACATAATAATCAAATGGATTTTACTCATAAAGGTTCACCTGAAGACACTCCAGAATTACAACCTTGGTTTCTACATGATTCAATCAAAACAATGAAAAATACTAAAATTGTATTTGGGCATTGGGCCTCTCTTTTAGGGAAAACAAATAATCCAAATATAATTGCACTTGATACTGGATGCGTTTGGGGTAAGGAACTAACCTTAATAGAATTAAAAACAGGAACATTAACTACTCAAAGTGCAATTTAGCCATTATTTTATCAAGTAATAATGATGTTTAATGTAATTTACTGTTTATTTTGTAAAGATCTGTTAAATTTATTACAAGTAGCGCTCAACTTATTGGATTTGTAACCGATAGCTTGAGTAGAGTATTTTACCGTTCAATAGGAATTTATATGAACCTAACTGTTAGTCAGCGGATCTGGGGCGGATTCGTCTTTATTACTTTTTTACTTCTCTTAATTGGGGGTAATTCGTTAGGGAAGATTTCGAATATAAATAAATCAGCACAACTTGTTAATCAATTGTCTTTACCTGCGCTGAGTATAAGCTCAGAGCTTCAAGTTGAATTTATCATGATGGGTAAAATTAGCTTACAAATATATCACGCAAAAGAAGAGGCTGAACTTGATAGGCTAAAATCTGAATTTGGAAAAATTGAAAACAAATTCGATGCATCCTATAAAAATTTGATTAAAAGTGTGAGTGATCATCAAGCACTTTCAAATGAGAGTACTTCAATTAAAAAAACATTCAGCAGTTTTTCTAAAGATGTAAATACCCTTTACCTAAAAAAGAAATCTGTCATTAACCTTCAAAAAACTCTACAGACTCAATTAGAAGAAATAGAGATTAACTCTGATGATGCCAGCACAGTTGTATTAGATATTATTGATGAAACAAATTTAGAAGCAGAAGCACCTCGTGCATTTCAAGCTGCTAGCAATATGGAAAATAGTTTTTTATCAATAGTTAGCAACAGCACAGATCTTATTTCTGTCGATAATGCACAAACCCTCGGAACTTTAAATAATGAGCAAAAATTTAGCATCACAGATTTAGAGAGAGGACTTGTACTTATTACTGAAGCCATTTCAGATAAAGAACCTGATTTACTTTCAGATTTGACGGGATATTTTGAAGTATTAAAAAGTAATATTACTGGAAATAATTCTTTAGCTTCTAACAAACAGTCTCATCTTGATGCTCTTTCACAAGCAACTATCGCATTAGCTCAAGCAGAAAATAAAACAAAAACGGCAATTACACAGCTTAACAAACTTGTACAAATTTCAAGTACTCTGGCATTTGATTTACAAGCTGAAGTAAATGATAACGTATCGTCTGCTAATTTATGGACCTTGATTGGTATGGGAATCGCAACATTAATTGCAATTTTAGTTGCTTACTTAACGGTTCAACGAATCGTTCGCCCATTAGCTGAAGTTAATAACATATTAGAAACTGTCGCTTCAGGTGATATGACCAGAAAACTAGATGATTCTGCTCAGGATGAGTTTGGTGAATTAGCGACTAATTGTAATACCCTGATTGATAACTTAAGAACGTTAATTCAAGGTATTATATCTCGCTCGACACAACTTGCAGCGGCTTCTGAAGAAACTTCAACGATAACCAGTGAATCAAGCCAAGCAATGCAAGCTCAACGCGCTCAGGTTGAACAAGCGGCTACAGCGACAACTGAAATGAGCAGTACATCACAATCAGTTACTCATAGCGCTGAAGAAGCATTAAATGAAATCAAGCATGCTGATAATGAAGCCGAACGTGTGAAGGAAATTTCAGCCAAAAATAAAGACACTATTGAAAAGCTTGCCAATGAGGTAGATTCAGCCTCTAAAGTAATTAACAAGTTACATCAAGATAGCGCTTCTATAGGAAGTATATTAGATGTTATCCGAGGTATTGCAGAGCAAACAAATTTACTTGCTTTAAATGCTGCAATTGAAGCAGCAAGAGCGGGCGAACAAGGTCGCGGCTTTGCTGTTGTAGCTGATGAAGTAAGATCCCTTGCAAGCAAAACACAAGAATCGACTCAAGAAATACAAGCTATGATTGAGTCTTTGCAATCAGGTGCACAAGAAGCCGTATCTGTAATGGCCAAAGGTAAAGAGCAAGCAGTATCTTGTGTTGAACAAAGTGAACAAGCAACACAAGCACTTGAGTTAATTACCAAGTCAGTATCTCAAGCACATGATATGAGTGAGCAAATATCAACTGCAGCACAAGAACAGCATCATGTATCACTTGAGATCAGTGAGCGCTTAGAATCAATTGTATCTATCACTGAACAAGCTTCATCAGGTGCAGAGCAAACTTCAACTGCAAGCCAAGAAGTTGCAAAACTTGCGGAAGAACTTAGATTATCAGTAGATGAGTTTAAAGTTTAGAAATAGTGAATCGTGAAAAAGGCCCTATATGCTTTCATATGGGCCTTTTTTATATACTTGTCTTGTCCTGAAATGTGTTTACACATTTAGGACAAGACACTTATTTTAACGACATAACTTATCGCCAAAAAGCATAATTTAATTACTTACCTGTTTATTGAGACTATTTAATTCAGTTTGTATATCAAAATCCGATTTAAGACCAATTCCAATAATTATGTGATCACTCAGAGCTTATGATATTTTTGCAATTCTAGACTTGTTAGTGAATTAATAGTTATTCCCTTAAGTACTGACATAACAACGAAGTGTAATTCCTCAGAAGATCCTTTTGGCAGGTTTCAAAGCGCTTAATACTAGGCTATTGATTTTGATCAGGGAATGACTATTATCAGTAACTAAAACCTTGCCTAAAGCGCTTTTAATACACCTGAATGACCACTTTATTAAGGAAAAAGTGACACCTTATTTAGCGCTAGGCAGCAGAAACAAAAAAAGCGCAATAAGCGCTTTTTTATGTTTTAATTATTTATATTTAAAGACCTGCCCTTTCCTTTATAGCCGCGACGATAGAGGACGCTGAGTGGCCGTTAGAGCCAGCCCAATCAACATCTCCATTTGATGCTAATACGCTTTTAGGAAGCTTTTTAACGATGAATTTACCCGTCTTCTCTGAGTTATTAGCCATGGCATGGCGTAGTAAATTATTGCCACCACAACTTATGCCAGAAAATACATTTCGAAGTTTGATACGAGTTTCTTTCATTTTTTTACGAAGGCGATTTTTATCATCTGCGGCAACATAATCACATAAACTTGCAGCTAACTGATCATTTGCTTGAGCTGATACCGAAAATAAAACTGAACTGGCACACATTACAGTCAGTGCAAAAATACTTTTCATTTTCATATCCAATCTCCAAATATTAAAATATTAAAATAATTTAGATCCCAGCTCTTGCTTTAATTCCAGCAACAATCGGCGAGCCTGAATGACCATTTGCAGTAGCCCAATCAACATCACCACCTGAAGCAAGATCTGATTTAGGTAATTTTTTAACTATAAACTTTCCAGTGCCATCTGCATTGTTTTTCATTGCATGTCTTAATAAATTATTACCAGAACATGAAACACCAGAGAAAATATTTCTTAACTTAACTCTAGACTCTTTTAACTTTTTACGTAATCGGCTTTTATCATCAGCAGCTACATAATCACACAAGCTTGCAGCTAACTGCGCATTCGCTGAAGCTGGCGAAGCCACAAAAAATGAAGTTGACATTAAAGCGCTTAATACAAGTGTTGTCTTGAAATTCATTAACGTACCCTATTTAATACTTTATAACTACTCTGTTATGTCAAATTCTATCAGTAAGTTAAAAAATGTGCAATAAAGCAAGCCTTAATTACTGTAAGTTATAAAAGTATAGTTATAAGGATTCAAACTGTCACTTTTATGTTCTTCCACTTGTTCTTTTTTCCATATTCTGTTCGCTTCATAATCAGGGAATTGTGTATCCCCTTCCACATCTAAGTCTATATGTGTTAAATAAAGTCGATTACACAATGGTAAGAAAATATCGTATATATGTCCTCCGCCTATGATCATAACCTCAGGCACGTCTCCAGCGCTTTCAATGGCTAACTCAGGGCTAGAAACAACCTCAACACCTTGCGCTTCATATGATGCATCTCTACTTATTACGATATTCTTCCTACCGGGTAAAGGGCGACCAATCGATTCAAATGTTTTTCGGCCCATAATAATCGGCTTACTTAAAGTAACAGCTTTAAAATGCTTTAAATCTGCAGGTAGATGCCAAGGCATTTGGTTATTTTTACCTATTACTCGATTATTTGCCATCGCTGCAATCATTGAAATCTTCATAATGAAATCCGGTACTTTAGTATTGGTTTTACCATGTGGGAAATTATAATTATTTTTTATAATTCGTTAAGTGCTTTGCTGAAATATCTTTATATATTAAAAAAGGCGCTAATGCGCCTTCCTATACAACTTTATGAATATTATCTTTGGTAGATAACTTCTACATCGTAGTCGTCTTCATCCCAATCTTCATCATCATCAAATGAACCGCTTTCATCGATAACCGCGCCTTCATGATAAGTATCCCACTTAAACTCAATCTCTTCTTTTGTCTCTTCAAACTTATCTACTGGCATTGAGTCTAGCAAGTCCATTATATCAAAACATAAAGGATTAGTATTAAGCTTGTTAATCGCTGAAATTTGGTAAATATTTTCAGTTTGACCTAAAGCTTCAGCAATATTATTACATATTTCTTTAGCTTCATCTTCTGGCATCAAATCAATTTTATTAAAAATAAGCAAACGTGGACGCTTGGCTAATTTAGGACTGTACTTCTCAAGCTCACCAACAATCGCTTTTGCATTATCAATTGGATCAGAACCATCGATAGGCATAATATCAATGATATGCAGTAAAACGCGACAACGCTCAAGATGCTTTAAGAATTGAATACCTAAACCGGCACCGTCTGCAGCACCTTCTATTAAACCAGGGATATCAGCAATAACAAAAGACTTATTCATTGCAGGACGAACAACACCTAAGTTTGGTACTAGCGTTGTAAACGGGTAATCAGCAACCTTAGGCTTTGCAGCTGAAACACTGCGTATAAATGTTGATTTACCAGCATTAGGTAAGCCTAATAAGCCAACATCAGCTAGTAACATAAGCTCTAATTTAAGCTGACGTACTTCACCTGGCGTACCTAATGTTTTTTGACGAGGGGCGCGATTAGTACTTGTTTTAAAACGTGCATTACCTAGACCATGATAACCGCCTTTAGCAACCAGCAGTTGATTGCCATGCTCAGTTAAATCGCCAAGCATTTCATCAGTTTCAATATCACGAGCTCGTGTACCTACAGGTACCTTAAGACATAAATCTTCACCCTTTTTACCAGTACAGTTTGCACCACGGCCATTGACACCTCTTTCAGCTCTGTGAAAACGCTCAAATTGATAATCAACTAAAGTATTTAGATTTTCATCGGCTTCCAGGTAAATATTGCCACCATCGCCACCGTCACCGCCATCAGGACCACCAAAAGGAACATACTTTTCACGACGAAAAGACATCGCCCCGCTACCACCATCACCAGCTTCAACACGGATTTCAGTTTCATCAACAAATTTCATAACAACCCTTAGATTTGTATCTTGCTTGCGCTCACTTCTCAAGTATCACTGAATTATAGCTTAAGTTCATAACGACGAAGTGAATTTGGTGCAAGCCTATCGATTCTTGAATATATACCTTAATATTCTAGATATTATTAAGGTTTATGTTTTAAAAAATTAAGGTATATATTCATTAAAAACAAAAAACCCCGCCTGAGCGAGGTTTTACAGCATTCATTTGAGTGATATTACTCAGAAACGATGCTTACGTACTTACGGTTAAGTGAACCTTTTTGCTCAAACTTAACTTTACCGTCTGCTTTAGCAAAGATAGTATGA
>Ga0209292_1006402_pt1 | contig 11583 bp, 6 predicted proteins | sample GOMGulsemesocosm_2_FD_184634 | JGI IMG/M metagenome (GOLD analysis project Ga0209292, IMG submission 184634) | Methane-oxidizing microbial communities from mesocosms in the Gulf of Mexico - GOM9C Gulf of Mexico (SPAdes) (version 2) | ecosystem: Environmental > Aquatic > Marine > Cold seeps...
GATTGATTCCCATAATCTGACCACACTCGCATTTGAAGTAGGTGGTAGACTTAGCGAACTACTCGTCGTAGAAGCTCAAGATGTTAAAAGCGGTGAAATATTGGCGCGCCTCGATCAGCAAGAGTTAACCACTAAGTTAAAATCGGCCCAAGCGCAATACAACAACACCCATAAAGAATACAAAAGAGCGCAGCGCCTTATCAAAGCTGACGCTATTTCTCGCAGTGAATTAGACCTGCGTAAATCTAAAAACGATATTGATCAAGCAAGCTTAATAAGTGCTAAAAAAGCCTTGGCGGACTCTGTTTTAATGGCCCCCTTTGACGGTAACATTGCTAAAGTATCAGTGACCGCTCAACAAGTATTACAAGCAGGTGAACCCGCTATTGTAATATTGGGCAGTGGTGGATTAGAGGCAAAGTTTAATTTGCCTACCCGCATTATAGCCCGCGCCAACAATAATGATAAAACCCATTTAGGCGCCTACATCACCTTAGATTCAGCCCCTAGCTTAAAGATTCCGGCACAGTTTAAACAAGTAACACTCACCGCTGATGCTAGTTCACAAACACACGAAGTGACGTTCGCCTTTGCAGCACCTGAGAACATTAACGTACTGCCAGGCATGAATGCACTGGCTTGGTTTACGCCACCTTCGAGCGATACAAAAATAACGGGTATCCAAGTTCCATTAGCCGCCATTGCCAGTGCGAACAATACAAAATTTGTTTGGGTAGTTAACCCCACAACGATGCAAGTATCCAAAAGAGTAATCGAGATTGCCGACAGCATTGGCGAGACAATCACCGTGACTGACGGACTTAGCAGTGGAGAGCAAATCGTAGTCGCTGGTATTTCTTATCTAGCAGAGGGCATGCTTGTGCGCCCTTGGTCCACTCAACCTTAGTACATTCAACCTCAGCCACTGCTCGAAGGATAAGCTATGAATCTCGCAGAAGTTTCCATTAAAAATCCACTGCTGTGTGTGATTGCAATTTTGCTGGCGCTCTTTGGAGGCTTTAACGCCTATAAAGAGATGCCCAGGTTTGAAGACCCAGAATTCACTATTAGAAATGCCATAATTTTTACTCAGTATCCAGGGGCTAGCCCGCAAGAAGTTGCCCGTGAAGTCTCCGAGCCATTAGAGACGGCTTTGCAACAGATGCAGGAAGTTAAAAATATAAATACCAAGTCTTCCGCTGGCGTCTCTGAAATTACGGTAGAAATTAAATTCGACTTTTCAAAAAACAAAGAAGACCTGCAAGTTATATGGACTAAATTGCGCAACAAAATTAAAGACGCTGAGCGCGATCTGCCCCAGGCGGCTCAATCGCCCGTAGTTAACGATGATTTTGGCGATTTATACGGCCTCTCATACTTAATCACCGGTGATGATTACAGTTATCAAGAATTGCGCGCCTATGCTAAACAGTTGCAAAAAGAGGTACTGCAAGTTAAAGGTGTCGCTAAAGTAAGGCTTGAAGGCACCAGAGATGAGGCCATCTTTATCGAGTTTTCACGCGAAAACGCCGCAACTTTGGGCGTCTCTATTCAAAAGCTATACGACATTTTAGCGCAACAAAATTCTGTGGTCGCAGCCGGTAGTGTGGTGATTGGCGATCAACGCATCAGTATTGATCCATCAGGGGCTATAGACTCCGTCGAATCTATTGAAAACCTCTTGGTCGCCAGCGCTAGCGATGGAAAAATCATCCATTTGAAAGACATTGCCAAGGTTTCTCGTGGCTATAAGAGCCCAGCAACTAAAATCATTCGCTACAATGGCAGTAACGCTATTGCCTTTGGGGTTGCCAATGTAACCGGTGGTAATGTGGTTAAAATAGGGGCTGCAATCGATGCCAAAATTCAACAGGCGCGCAGTCGTCGACCTATAGGCATGCAAGTTCACGAGTATTATCATCAAGGGAAAATTGTTGAAGCCTCAGTCGATAATTTTGTGATGAATGTGATTGCAGCACTGGCCATTGTGATTATCTCGCTATTTCTATTTATGGGCAGACACTCTGCCATTGTCATGGCGTTCATTCTGTTAGTTACCGTCGCAGCGACACTGGCGACGATGCAAATCACCGGTATTCCCATCCACCGTATCTCATTAGGAGCACTCATCATCGCGCTCGGTATGATGGTTGATAACGCTGTTGTTATCACGGAGGCGATCTTAGTTGGCGTGCAAAAAGGTCAGAAAAAGCTCGATATCGCCATGAAAATTGTCTCCCAGACTAAGTGGCCGCTGCTCGCCGGTACTATGGTCGGTGTGATCGCTTTTGCGCCTATTGGCTTTGCCCCCGGTCAAACCGCCGAGTTTACCGGTGACCTATTTTGGGTCGTTATGATCGCATTGCTCTTTAGCTGGCTATTTGCAATGACAATTACCCCGCTAGCTTGCTACTGGTTATTCCCCGATGCCATTGCTCAAAGCGATGTAAAAAAGGATCAAGGTGAAAGCCAGTTTTTCAAGCAGTACAAACGATTAATGCGCTGGGCGCTAAATGCTAGGCTGTTAGTCATAAGTACTGTTATAGGTCTCTTTTTGCTCTCTTTATGGGGCACTCAATTCATGACAAAAGGTTTTTTTCCGCAGTCGACTTCACCGCAAATGGTGGTTGATTACTGGTTACCCGAGGGCACTAAGATTGAGCGCACTGAGCAAGACATGCTCAAAATAGAAAAATTTGTCAGCAATATGCAGGGCGTTAACGCCGTGCAAACATTGGTCGGTGGTGGCACTATTCGCTATATGCTGACCTACAGTTCTGAATCCGCTAATGGTGCCTATGCGCAACTGTTGGTAAAAGTGGACGACTATCGCGAAATTGATGCGATGATGCCTATCGTACAAAACTATATCGGCGAACACTTCCCCGATGCTCAAGCTAAAGCTTGGCGCTTTGTGTTAGGCCCCGGCGGTGGTTCAAAAATTGAAGCAGAATTTAGTGGCCCCAATCCAAAAATATTGAGAAATTTAGCCGATCAAGCCAAAACCATTATGCGTGAAGAGGGTGGCGCTCTATCCATTAAGGATGATTGGCGTCAGCCAGTGCCAGTCATAGAGCCTATTTATTCAGAAATAAAAGGGCGCAGAGCAGGTATATCCAGAAAAGACTTGGCGCAAGCCCTGCTTAATTTCTACTCCGGTGAGCGCGTGGGCGAATACCGTGAGGGGCAAGATCTGATTCCAATTATCTCTCGAACTCCGGGGAGTGAATCTGCTTCTGTAGCGCAAATTAAGGACATTCAAGTGATCAGCGCGATAAGCGGTAAGTCAGTACCTATCAGTCAAGTGACCGACGGGTTCAGAACTATATGGCGAGATGGTCAAATTCGCAGTCAAAACCGGGTTTTCTTAATTAAGGCACAATCTGACCCTTATCCAGGACAACTTGCCGCTGATTTACAACAACGCATTGCACCTAAAATTGCAGCGATTGCACTGCCTGATGGCTATACTTTAAGCTGGGGCGGTGAACAGGGCGACTCCTCTGAATCCAGTGGGGATTTGATGTCGACCATACCTTTGGGTTTCTTAGCAATGGTATTAGTGGTAGTTGTTGCATTTGGTAAAATTCGACAACCATTGGTTATCTGGTTGGTGGTACCTCTGGCTTCCATTGGGGTGGTATTTGGTCTCGTTGTTACTGCTATCCCTCTTGAGTTCATGGGTATATTAGGCCTGCTTTCACTGTCTGGCTTGCTGATCCAAAACGGTATTATCTTAGTTGATCGCATGGATTATGAAATAGCAGCAGGTAAACCCAGGTTTGATGCCATTGTCGATTCAGCCACGAGTAGAGTTCGACCAGTTGTGCTCGGATCTTTCACGACAGCGCTCGGTGTTATTCCTCTCTTTTTCGACGCATTCTTTCAATCTATGGCGGTAGTGATTGTCTTCGGATTAACCTTTGCCACTTTACTCACCTTGTTAGTAGTCCCTGTTTTGTATGCAATATTTATGAATGTTAGTGCAAAGGAAAGTAACTATGACTCGCTTTAGTCCTCCATTAAATCCCTTAAAACTTGCCTACGCTCTTGTCTTAAGTTTGCTGCTGGCAGGATGCTCCAGCTTGCCTGAACTCAACTATGATCAGATAAAAGTGGCGCACACGTTAGGCGCACCCGATAAATGGAGTGAGCAGAGCATCGATAAAAATGTCGCTGTGAACTGGCTAACCAGCTTTAACGATCCAATGCTTTTAGCCCTTATAGCAGAGGGAAAAGCAAATAATATTGACCTTAAAACCTCTGCCGCCAATGTAGAAAAGGCTAACTTACTGAGCGCGAAATCAGCAACTGCGTTGCAGCCCGTTGCCAATTTAGCGCTGTCCTCTAATCAATCTGGGGCACTTACAGGCTGCTCAGCTCCCTCTTCAACCAACATTGGAATTAACGTTAGCTGGGAGGCTGATGTATGGGGAAGATTAGAGGCAGGCGTTGCATCAGCTCACGCAACAGCGCAAAGTGCCCAGGCTGATTATACTTATGCTGTACACTCGTTAAGTGCCGCTATAGCAAAAGGCTACTTTAAAGTGATCGAGAGCAAGCAGCAAAGTGAAGTAGCTGCCAAAAACGTCCAGCTGTTATCTCAGATGATGCGTATCACTCAAGTAAAATATGATAATGGTATCGCCTCAGGTCAAGATCTAGCGATTAATCGCGCGAATTTAGCCGCAGCAAACGAACAACTACACAATTTACAAGGATCGCAACGACATGCTTTAAGAGCGCTTGAGCTACTATTAGGTCGTTATCCAAATGCCGAATCTGACGTCCCCTCTGTGTTACCCAAGCTTCCCTTAGCGCCCCCTGCAGGCATTCCTTCTGACTTATTAGCAAGGCGCCCAGACTTAGTCTCCGCTGAGCGAAAAATCGCCGCTGCATTTAATGCTCTGAAACAGGCAAAAACCGCCCAACTGCCCAGTTTTTCTTTAACCAGTGCTATCAATGGTACCTCGCGCTCATTATCTGATGCCATCAATCCCGCGAATCTTGCCTGGCAATTAGCCGCTAATATTACAGCCCCACTGTTTGATGCTGGCCGCAAAAAAATTGATGTTAAAATCGCTAACATTGAGCAGCAGCAAGCTATCGCGAATTTTGCGCAAAAAGCACTCGGTGCATTTTCTGAAGTTGAAAATGCTCTCGATCAAGGACAAGTGCTTGCACTGCGCTACATCGCATTAGAGCAAGCGCTTTTACAGAGCCAAAAAGCCTACAAAATTGCCTACTTGCGCTACAAAGAAGGGGATATCGGCTTGTTAGACACGCTCAATATTCAGCAACAGGCGATATCCGCACAAAGTAATCTTTCATCAATCAATCGCCTAGCGCTTGAGCAGCGAATCAATCTATATTTAGCCATAGGCGGTAGTTGGTAGTTGGTAGTTGGTAGCTCGATGCTATTTAATCTGAGCTTTTTATAGCTCTTTTTCAAGGCTTGTATTTAGTATCACCATAGCTACCCTTTTTTAAGGTTATTATTGGTGCTCCTCGCTTGGCTAACGAGAAAATTTAAGACGGGAATAAAATAAATCCTTTAAATCCTTATTAATTATTAAAAGGAGAGCAATTTGACACCACTCGATTGGGGCTTATTAAGTGCTATCGTCTTTTGTGCTGGGATTGTACGTGGTTGTATCGGCTTTGGATTTTCGGCCTTAGTTGTTGCTTGTGGGGTATTGCTTCTTGAGCCTACAGTGGTCGTGCCGATGGTCGCTGTGCTGGAAATAGCCGCCAGTATTCATATGGCTGCCAGCACTTGGCGACAAGCTGCAATGAAGCCTTTAATTTACTTATTATTAGGCACTGCTATTGCAACGCCTTTAGGGGTGATGGCTTTAGTGATGTTGCCTGCTGATAGTATTAGGCTACTGTTAAGTGCTTTGATTTTAATGTTAAGTATTTTATTGATGTCTGGCTGGCAATACAAAGGGAAGGTCAATAAATTTAGTTTCGTATTTATAGGCTTAATTTCAGGTGTCTGTAACGGTGCAGCAGCAGTGGGCGGCTTACCGGTTGCAACTTTTTTAGCGTCTATTCGTTTAAGTATGCAAGAGTTGAGAGCCACCTTAGTACTGTTCTTTTTTGCTGCCGATATTATCTTTATTATCAGTGCATCAGGCCATTCAATTTACAATCAGTCACTCGTTATTATTAGTGCCATTATGATAGTCCCAATGGTCTTAGGTATTTATATAGGTAGTGCGCTATTTGAAAAATTAAATGAAAAGGTGTTACGAAGAATGGTGATTAGTTTGCTATTTCTGCTATCCATTATTGGATTAGTGCGTGGGGTTATAGCCTAGATTGATTTTAATTATTCCCTTGATCTTTTATTCGCTTCTACTGATTTCAAACAACCGTTTACATCGGTGTTTTTGAATTGGGATTGTTCGCTACATACCTTCGTTCATTGACTATAAAAATTGAGAACATTTCCGTGATAACAAAAACCAATCAACTTAGGACTGATACTGCTAAGTCTTTATCTAAACTCAAGCAACTTTCCCAAACATCCATTCAACTTTTTACTCAAGTTTTTTATTAACCACTCTTTTAGCTACAAACCTCGCCTGCAACTGTGTTTATCAATGAATTTCATTACGATTATGACGGGTCTAGTCTTAGTGAAGCAATTGATATAGTTGCTCCAGCCGGCATTGATTTAGCAGCATGCTATTGTTTTATATAATGTAATTAGTGATGCAGGTTTCACAAAGGCCAAACCATCATAATAAGCGGCACTGCTAGCAGCACGATAATAATATCTAGTGGTAATCCCATACGCCAATAATCACTAAACTGATAACCACCCGGGCCCATCACCAAAGTATTTGACTGATGCCCGATAGGTGTCATAAAGGCGCAGGAAGCGCCCACTGCAACGGTCATAAAGAAGGGATCTGCATTCATACCTAAGCCCTGCGAGAGACTATAGGCCAGTGGTGCCATAACCACCGCCGTGGCTGCATTGTTGATCACATCTGAAAGCCACATCGTCATCACCAATAACAAGCCTATTATGATGTAGATAGGTAACCCCTGGGTGACAATCAACAGCTGGTCAGCCACTAGCGCAGTCAATCCTGTATCTTCTAACGCTTTACCAACAGGTATTAAAGAGGCCAGTAGTATAATCACCGGCCAGTCGATAGCATCGTATAAATTGCGTACCGGAATCAACTCAAGTAGTACATACACCATGACCGCCAATACAAACACGATCGCTAAAGGCAATATTTTTAGCACGCCAAGCGCCACGGCGGCGGCAAATATACTTAGCGCCATAGCCACTTTTCTTCGACCACCTAAGGTCAAATTACGCTCTGCCAAGGGAACGAGACCAAGATCAGATAATTGCTCTTCAACATTATCGGCACTGCCTTGTAGCAGTAGTATATCTCCAGCTTTGAAAGTTTGTCTTCGTATCCTGCGCTGTACTCTTTTACCTTCTCGCGCCAAACCGACCAATGCCAGTGAGCTATTTGAGCGTCTGCGTAAATAAGGAACTCCTCTGCCCTCAAGGCAAGAGCCGCGTTTGATAACACCTTCTACCAAGGTCAAATCACCTTGTGTTAACTCTGCAAATTTTTTATCCGCGCTAGTTATCAGTTCTAAATCGTTATTATCTAATAGCGATTGTACTTCAGAGGGATCTGCTTGCAGTATCAATATGTCGCCCGCTTTTAATCTTTGAAAGCGCTTCATTGACATAGTTTCACCATGTCGGTGAGCGATCCCGGCGACTTCTATACTGCCCCTTTCTAAACCTTTAATAGCGTCAGCAGGCTGGCCTACAAGCTCTGACTTCTCAGTAATTATGACTTCCGTTAAATAGTCGCCTATCGCAAATAATTGCTCTGGCGCACTGCGATTGGATCTCGCTTTAGGGATTAAGCGCCAGCCAATGAGACCTATAAATAGCACCCCAGCAAACGCGATGCACACTCCCACAGGGGAGAAGTCAAACATACTAAATGCCTCTCCTGTCACTTCCGCGCGCATCATTGCAATAATAATATTGGGGGGCGTGCCTATTGCGGTTGTCATTCCTCCCAAAATACTGCCAAAAGCTAATGGCATTAAAAGAATCGCGGGTGAGCGGTTATGCCTGGCACAAGTCGTTATCGCAACCGGCAGCATTAAGGCAAGTGCGCCAACATTATTCATGAAAGAGGAGGCTATAGTGACAACTGCAGTGAGCAATAGAATATGGATCAAAAGATTTTTGGTATAGGGCATCAGTGCTTGAGCTATCAAGTCGACAACCCCGCAGCGGCGCATTACATCAGATATAACTAAGACAGCAGCGACAGTAATAACAGCTGGATGACCAAACCCAATGAAAGCGAGCTCGGAAGGTACAAGTCCGGTTAAAATGCAGCATGCCAGAGAGAAAGCAGCCACAATATCATGACGATATTTCCCCCAAATAAACAGACCAATAGTGATCAATAAAATAATCGCAATCGACATTTGCTGATAAGTCATAAGCAGACAGTCCCTGTTACTTACTTTGAGATAATTCTAATCGATCTTGCAGTTTTTTCCATAAGCCTTTTACTGTTTCGGCAGGAAAATAATGGGGTTTATTCAATACGAGGGATATCAGGAGGTATTCATCCACAGCACTTTATTCATAAAGTGCTGTGGACTAAAGCTTGGGAAGTAGCGAATAAGTCCCCAGATTTTCCCTGTGGATAACTAAGCGGTCAAATCCGCGGAAGAATGCGAAGTGAATGGCGAGTCCTTTATAAGCGTTCTGACAAAGGAGTTAACCGCTTAGAGATCCACCCTTCGGGGTGTACAGGATAGTTAGTGCTCTTTGTTAATGGTTTTCGCCGGGCAACCAGCCCGCCTGTAACCATTGCCTCAATCACAAACAATCCTGTACGCCAGGGGCGTCTGGGTCTTGTTCGCTGCTTCCTTAAGCTGGTGCCAAGCCTCTTTGTTTTTCGCTTCTACGACGGATCAGTTCAAGAAAAGTCAGTAGAAGGATAGAAATTGCTACCAAAATAGTCGCAACGGCCAAAATTGTTGGACTTATTTGTTCACGAATACCACCCCACATTTGCAGTGGAATAGTTCGCTGCTCTACACCTGCGACAAAAATAGCCACAACCACCTCATCAAACGAAGTAATGAAAGCGAACAGTGCGCCTGAAATAACACCAGGAGTCACCAGTGGCAACATGATTTTGAAGAACACTTCACGTGGATTTGCCCCCAAACCCGCCGCTGCACGGGTCAATGAATGATCAAAGCCCGATAAAGTCGCTGTGACAGTAATGACCACAAAGGGGATTCCCAGCGCGGTGTGCGCCAATATCAAGCCTAAAAATGTGCCTGCTAAATTAACACTGGAGTAGAAAAAGAACATACCGGCAGCTGAGATAATCAACGGCACGATCATCGGTGATATTAAAATACTCATAATGAGTGCGCGATACGGCATTTCAGGTCTTGATAGTCCAAGCGCCGCTAACGTACCTAGCGATGTCGCTAAAATAGTAGCGGCGATAGCTACCATGAAGCTGTTCTTAATTGAACGCATCCATTGCTCACTAGCAAGAAATTCTTCATACCAACGCATAGAGTAGCCAGCGGGATCGAGAGATAACATCTCAGGTGTGAACGTAAAATACGGTTGAACATTAAATGACAACGGTATGATGACGAGTATGGGACCGATCAAAAACAAAAAGATCAGCGCGCATATAATTCTGTACGAGTAGTACCAAGAACGCTCTAGTTTGCCTGCATATGTAGGTAATGCCATTATGTTTCTCCCCTAACCCATTTTCATTTTGTCGATGCCAATCACTTTATTGAAAATGGCGTAAAAGACTAACACTATCACTAACAAGATAAATCCTAACGCACCTGCCAGTCCCCAGTTTAGAGAGTTCTGCATATGATAGGCAATCATGTTAGAGATCAGTAGTCCACTTTGCCCACCCACAAGTGCCGGTGTAATGTAATAACCAATAGACAGTATGAATACCAACAGTGATCCAGCACCAATGCCTGTGACAGTCATAGGTATATAAACACGTATAAATGAAACCACCGGATTAGCCCCTAAAGAAAGCGCTGCACGCATATAAGAGGGCGGTATGGTTTTCATGACGGAATATAAGGGTAATACCATGAAAGGCAGTAATATATGCACCATAGCTATGATAGTACCGGTTTTATTGAAGATCATTTGCAAGCGACCTTCCTCGTCAATAATGTTCATCCATACCAGAACGTCATTGAGCACCCCTTGAGTTTGTAACAATACTATCCATGTCGTGGTTCTTACTAACAGTGATGTCCAAAACGGTAAGAGCACTAAAATCATCAATAAATTACTTTTTGCCAGCGGTAAAGTCGCGAGCATATAAGCAATTGGGTAAGCCAATAAAATACAAATAATAGTGATGGTAAAGCTCATCATCAACGTGCGGCCAAACAAATCTACATATATTTGTTTGCTCTCAGGCTTGGCGACTATTTCGCCGGCGGTATTGTATTGAGAATCCATGGCTGCGACTAAATAGGAGCTCGTGTACGCACCTGACTCACGCTTAATCAGCGCCCATACGGCTACATCGCCCCATTTCTTATTAATTTTTATCATTTGCTCTTTATAAGGCCCTTCTGTCAATTTAACAGCCTTTCTTGCAGAGCCGGTAATCACTCGACGCATACCACTTTTTTCGTAGTTTAGACGCGATGCGACTTTACCTATATTCTTGTTTTTACGACCTTCTTTAAGATCTAGCACCAAAGCGGCGTAAACAGTTTCATCGGGAAGCTCTGTGCCTTCCCACGTCGCGATCGCCTCTGTCACATTGGGCATAATGGTATGAACTTGAGGATTTTCAATACCACGCAAGCTCATATTCACAACAGGGATAATGAAACTGACAAAGATAAACAACAATAGCGGAGCGACTAACAAAAACGCCCAAAGTTTCAATTTTCGCTGGGATCTTCGCAAGCTGACTTTTAATGGTACACCATCACTGGTTGTCATCTCGCCTACTTTGGAATATGTATTTGCCATATGTTCTCGACCTAGTTGCGGGTTGAATATTTTGAGTTTTTGTACCTTTAGCAGTAACAAAAGCTCTGGTTCTTATTGTTATAATTACTAGTAAATGGCTACCTAGAGTACTGCGGGTTTGATTGTGACTGGAATGGATAAGTGACAAGGCCCGTTACTTGACCTTGCCACGACATGGCTTAAGTAATGTTAATTACTTAGCTAACCATGCATTGAAACGCTCGCTCATGTCATCTTTGTTGTTTGCCCACCACTCAGCGTTTTTAATCACTGGGTTTTTGAAGTTTTCAGGGCTAGTAGGCATATGCGGCTTCATGTCGATACCAGTATCAGCGTGCTTATCAACAAACGCAGCTGATGAAAGACGTGCTGGACCGTAAGAGATGTACTTAGACTGATCAGCTAGACGCTGTGTATCAGTCGCAAACTTAAGATACTCTTTAAGCTCAGGAGTCAGCTTACCTTTTGGTACAGCCCAACCATCGATTTCAGCTAGCTGTCCATCCCAAATG
>Ga0209292_1006407_pt1 | contig 11575 bp, 10 predicted proteins | sample GOMGulsemesocosm_2_FD_184634 | JGI IMG/M metagenome (GOLD analysis project Ga0209292, IMG submission 184634) | Methane-oxidizing microbial communities from mesocosms in the Gulf of Mexico - GOM9C Gulf of Mexico (SPAdes) (version 2) | ecosystem: Environmental > Aquatic > Marine > Cold seeps...
TTTTTTGGACGTGCCGAATCTGGTGATTTAGAAAATGAATTTAGTGGTAACTTAGCAGAAGTTTGTCCTACAGGCGTATTTACTGATAAACCTTTTAGCAAACATTTTATACGCAAATGGGATTTACAATCAGCTCCTTCAATTTGCACCCATTGTAGTGTGGGCTGTAATACTTATGTCACTGAACGCGGTGGTATTATTAGAAAAATTAATAATCGTTTTAATGATGATATAAATGGCCATTTTTTATGTGATAGAGGCCGATTTGGCTATCAACATGTCAATAATGAAAACAAGCTCAGCCAAATATGGTCACGTGACCATCAAAACCAAAAAACACATTTGATAACTGAAGAACAAGCCCATATTCAATTAACCCAATGGCTTCATGAGCCTGATGCGAGGGTAATGGGCATTGGCTCACCTCGTTCATCTATTGAAAATAATGCCGCGTTACATAAGTTAGTAGGTGCTAACAACTTTTATGCGGGAATGCCAGATAATGAGCTAATTCAATTAAAATTATTAGCAAATACTTATGAGTCACAATACGTAAATTTATTATCACTCAAAGAGATAGAGCGCACTGATACTGTACTTTTAGTTGGTGAAGATGTAACACAAACAGCACCTAGACTTGCGCTTTCAATTAGGCAAATGACTAAAAATGCTGGAGTATTGCTTGCTGCCAAACTTGGCATAAAACCTTGGCAAGACGAAGCTCTGAGAAATATAACGCAAGATACTAAATCTCCCCTGATCATTATCAATACTCATGAAACTAAACTCGCTGATGTAGCAAAGAAAAACCTAAACTTCAGCCCAATTAAACAACTGTCATTATTATTAGAAATTGAAAAATATCTAATAGATGAACAATCAAACTGCTCACAACATGCGATTTCAATCGCTAAAGATTTACTCAATGCCAATAATCCAGCCATAATCACCGGCACACATAGTGGTAATATTAAAATTTTATCAGCTTGTTTAAGATTGAGTATTTTATTAAAAAATCATACAAAAACCGCCGGATTTTATTGTGCTACATCAGCAGTCAATGCCTTAGGGCTTTCATTATTATGCGAATCAGAACACGATATACAAAATTTCATTTCATCAGAGCCCCCCTCCTTACTCATTGTAATGGAAACAGATCTATTTCGACTGATAAGTGATAACACGCTAAATGACTATTTAGATAAAATAAAACATATAGTAGTTATAGATCAACTTCTCACAGATACAGTCGCCATGGCAGACTTAGCATTACCCGCAACGTCTTTTTCAGAGCAAGATGCAACATGGGTAAATAATGAAGGCTGTGCGCAGCAGAGCTATAGTGTTATGGCGCCAACTAAACAGAGACAAGCCTCTTATAATTGGCTAGCGCAGCATAATTCACTTGATGATGACATTAAGCTCTACCAATATATTCAATCCCAGTCCTCATTATTACAAGCGTTCTCACATTCTAAACTTATTACCCGAAGTGACTTTACAGTTGCAAGACAGCCGTTACGCTCTTCTGCTCGTACTGCTTTTTTTGCCAATATTGATGTTAAAGAATATGCGCCAAAGACTACCGACAAATCCAATTTAACCTACTCAATGGAAGGTGTTTCTACTTTCAGACAAAAAGCCCTAGATGATACACAACACAAAATATCCACGCCTATTACTGGTGTCTGGTCACCAAAGTGGAATTCAAATCAAGCCATAAATAAAGCAAATTTAGAAAATTTAGATAATAATTGTTGCATAAAAATATTTAGCTTTGCTAATCAGAGTGATTTTAAAGTGCCACCAGCGCAACATCAAATACAGATTCAAGAGTTAGACACTATCGATATTTGTCCTCAGCATCATATTTATACAAATGATGAACTGATATCTTTTTCATCAAGCATTCAAGAACTCGTGCCTAAACCTTTTATTTACCTTAATGAAAAACAAGCCCAAATTTTATCTATAAGATCAGGAGAGACCTTAACTGTTACTTCTAACAATTATAAATTTATTCTGCCATTCAAAATCAGTTCAACCGTAGCTGATAATGTTGCTTTAGTGCCCTTTAAAGAATTCATTAAATTAGGACCAAATTCAAAAATATCATCTAGCGATAATAATGGAGAGTATAATGAGTAGCTGGTTAACACCTCTAATTATATTAATCACCCTTTTACTCCTGGGCGCATGGTCAACTTGGCTTGAACGTAGAGTACTCTCATTATGGCAAGATAGATTAGGGCCAAATCGTGTTGGGCCGTTTGGTTTATTTCAAGTAATTGCCGATATGATTAAAATTTTCACCAAAGAAGATTGGGTACCGCCTTTTGCTGATAAAGCACTCTTTATTATTGCACCTATGATAGTCATGATCATGACCTTATTAGGTTTTGCTATTATTCCTTTTGCGCCCAATATTCAAATAACACAGTTTGATCATGCCTTATTATTTTTATTAGCCATTAGTTCATTGTCTGTTTATAGCATTATGCTTGCTGGATTTTCCTCTAATAGTAAATATGCTTTATTGGGCGCAATGCGTACCGCGGCACAAATGCTGAGTTATGAAGTTTTTATGGGATTAGCTTTAATGGGCGTTGTTATTTTAGCTGATGACTTTAGTTTAAATGCAATTGTAGCCGCACAATCAGATGTTTGGTTTATTTGTTATCAGCCTTTAGGCTTTGTATTGTTTTTAATTGCGGGTACTGCCGAAATTCACCGTGCACCATTTGATTTACCTGAAGCTGAAACAGAAATTGTTGCAGGCTTTCATACCGAGTATTCCAGCATGAAGTTTGGCATGTTTTTCATTGGTGAATATCTAGGTGTTATTTTAATTTCGTGTCTCATTACCACATTATACTTTGGTGGCTGGCAAGGCCCAATACTACCTCCGCTGCTGTGGTTTATTTTAAAAACTGCATTTTTCATTCTATTTTTTATTCTTTTACGTGCAGCAATACCTAGGCCGAGATACGATCAATTAATGATTTTTTCTTGGTATATTTTATTACCTTTGTCTTTACTAAACCTGCTTGTTACAGGTGCAATAAAGTTACAATTTTTAGGTTAAGGAGCATTTATTATGATGAGCCAAATCAGAACCTTGTTAAAAGTGCTCAAACATACTTTTACTAAATCTGACACAGTGCAATACCCTGAGCAAAAACCTTATTTATCGCCAAGATATAGAGGCCGTATTGTATTAACGCGAGATCCCAATGGAGATGAGCGCTGTGTAGCATGTAATTTATGCTCTGCTGCTTGTCCTGTAGATTGCATTTTAGTTGAAAAAGATGAAACCCAAGATGGCCGATGGCAAGCTAAAACATTCCGAATCAATTTTTCCAGATGCATTATGTGCGGATTTTGTGAAGAGGCCTGCCCTACACATGCAATTCAGCTTACACCCGATGTAGAAATGGCTGAATACGATAGACAAAATTTAGTTTATGAAAAAGAACATTTACTCATAAACGGGCCAGGTAAATATCATGAATATAACTTTTATGAAATTTGTGGCAAAGCGATTGAAGGTAAGCATAAAGGCCAAGCTCAAAACGAAGCCAAACCAATAGATATTAAAAGTTTACTACCATGAAATAAAAGGTTTTATTGATATGTTAGACACTATTTTTATAATCACAGCCGCAGTTATTTTAATAAGTGCACTGTTAACTATCACAGCGCATAATGTGGTACATGCCTTGTTATATCTGGTTATTACTATGTTAGGTGTGTCTTTAGTTTTCTTCCTTTTAGGTTCATCTTTCGCCGCTGCGCTACAAATTATTGTATATGCAGGTGCCATTATGGTTTTATTTATCTTTGTCACTATGATGCTGCATCAAGGAGAAAAATCCTTAGCACAAGAGCGTCATTTATTTCACTTCTCTACCTCTATCACCGCATTTATATTATGTAGCATTTTATTTTGTGAATTAGCTTATCTCATATTGTTAACACCCGTAGAAACATTAAGCAGCTTGTCACAAGCCCAATACTCTCCTGCAATAACGGTAAAACAAATAGGCATACAATTATATGGCCCTTACTCCTTGCTCGTTGTGATCAGCGCACTTATGTTATTAAGCGCTTTGATCACCGCAATTCATATTAGTAAAAGCGCTGCCAGTATTAAAATAAAACCAGAGGATAATAATTTATGATCCCCATTAATTGGATTTTATTTCTCAGTTTAAGCTTATTTTCCATAGGTATTTTTGGTGTGCTTGCCAGACGAAACTTATTGTTTGTATTGATATCTTTGGAGCTGATGCTCAATGCTGTTGTTATTTTATTTGTTGCTGCAAGTCGATATCACGAGGCTTCCGTGGCTAATAGTGATGGTCAAATTATGTATTTACTTGTTTTAACATTAGCAGCATCAGAAATTGCGGTTGGCTTGAGTTTAGTGATTCATATGTATCGCCAACACCATCATTTAGATATTGATAAACTTAATAAGTTGAGGGATTAATACAATGAGTTTATCCAATCTTTTACTTGTTATTCCATTATTACCTTTGCTCAGTGCCATTATTTTATTATTTTGCAATTTATCACGGTTATGGATATCTGTTTTAGCGGTAGGCTCTATCTCAAGTGTTTCGCTGATCAGCTTATTTTTAAATTTTCACTTTTGGCAACAAACTGACTTTGTATTAACCGCTAGTTTAGGTAATTGGATCAACATCGCACAATTAAATATCGGTTTCGGCTTATATTTAGATTCTTTATCTTTAGTAATGATCACCATTATTTCAGGTGTAGGCGCTTTAATACACTTGTATTCCACTGGTTTTATGTTCGAAGATAAAAGCTTTAAACGCTACTTTACATATTTAAACCTGTTTGTATCTGCCATGCTATTTTTAGTACTCGCCGATAACCTTTTATTGCTTTATTTAGGTTGGGAAGGTGTTGGTTTATGTAGTTACTTACTCATCGGTTTTTGGTATCAAGATAAAAATAATAATTTAGCTGCCAATAAAGCATTTTTAATGACGCGCATTGGCGATACTGCTATGGCTATCGGTTTATTTTTATTATTCATTCAATTAGGCACTTTAGATATACAAGCAATACAAATTAAAGCCCATATTGTTTGGTCTTTATCTGATAATACCATTGCGAGTATCTGCTGTTTATTATTATTAGGCGGGGCTGTTGGTAAGTCAGCACAATTTCCATTGCAAAATTGGTTACCTGATGCCATGGCAGGCCCCACTCCTGTTAGTGCCTTGATCCATGCAGCGACTATGGTCACTGCAGGTATTTATTTAATAGCTCGCAATAGCCAGTTATTTCAACTTGCCCCTGATGTACTTTATATTGTGGCTCTAATAGGCACGCTTACATTGTTACTCGGTGCCAGTGCCGCGATGGTGCAATCAGATTTAAAGCGTATTTTAGCATATTCAACCATTAGTCAATTAGGTTATATGTTTTTGGCATTAGGTGTTGGTGCAGGTGCTAGCGCGGTATTTCATTTAATGACACATGCATTTTTTAAAGCCTTATTATTTTTATCTGCCGGCGCGCTTATATATAGCCTGCATCACGAACATAACATTTTTAAAATGGGTGGCTTATTTAAAAAACTGCCTGTTGTTGCAGTATCGTTTGCAATAGGCTGTTCAGCCCTTGCTTCACTGCCCTTTACATCAGGTTTTTTCAGTAAAGAACTTATATTAGAACAAGTCATCGCATCAAATAGTATTGGTTTGTGGTGGGCTGCAGTATTAGGTGCGTTTATCACTGCTTTTTATAGTGCTAGATTATTCTTTGTTGTATTTTTAGGTCAAGCACAATTATCTCCAAATAAAACACCAACAAAAGCCATGTCTATCGCGCTCATTATTTTATGCCTCTTTTCTTTATTAGGTGGTATTCAACCTTCAGGCTTAACCGCTTTAATGCCGCCCTTAAATGCTGATAATCTCACTGTTTTACAACATAGGCTGCCAATTATTCTACCCTTTATTGCAATCAGCGTTGCTTGGTGGATGTTTAAAACTGAACGATTTGGTAAAACGCAATACTCTGCTTTAAAAGGCATTCATCAATTACTTAAAAGTGGTTGGGCTTTTGACCAAATGTATTACATCATTTTTATCCAACCTTTTAAATTTATATGCCAACTAAACAAACATGATGTAATTGATTTATTTTATCGACTTATCGAAAAAACCAGTTGTGTTTTTCATAAACTATTTAGTAAGTTTCAAAATGGACATTTGCGAAGTTATAACGCCAGTTTAGTCATATTTTGTATTCTCGCCTTTGCCTGGTTTCTTAGTGGGGAGTTAATAAAATGAGTTTATTTATACTTTTATTTATTCCATTGTTAGGCGGTGTACTTGCTTGGTTTAGCGAAAGATTTGATCCCGACTTACCTAAGCGTATCACTTTTATATCTCTGCTTATGTGTTGGTTACCTTTAATTCCTTTATTTCATACAATGCAATTTGATTCACAGGTATTTGAAAAATCTCAGTGGTTAGTTAATGAATCTTTTAATTGGATTTCAGTATTTAACATCAAAGCACATTTGGCACTTGATGGATTGAGCCTTTTATTAATTTTATTAACGCTTTTAATGGCTTTAGTTGCATTGTCATCTGCTTGGCATGAAATTTCCAAACGCACCGGTTTTTTTTATTTTAACTTACTTTGGACAATATCCGGTGTATTAGGAGTATTTTTAGCAATCGATCTGTTTCTGTTTTTTGTTTTTTGGGAAGTTATGCTAGTGCCTATGTATTTTTTGATTTCTATTTGGGGTCATGAAAATAGGCATTATGCAGCCATTAAATTTTTCATATTTACTCAAGCTGGTGGCCTACTCATGCTATTGAGTTTGTGCGGGTTAGTAGGTATTCACTTTCAACAAACAGGTTTGTTAACTTTCGATTATATAATATTAATGCAAAACCCTATTACTGGTGTATATGCTTTTTGGATAGCCCTTGGGTTTACCATTGCCTTTTTAGTTAAACTACCCGCTTTGCCCTTTCATTCTTGGTTACCTGATGCCCATACTCAAGCACCTACAGCCGCCAGTGTCATACTTGCAGCAGTATTATTAAAAACAGGTGGTTATGGCATTATTCGTTTTGTTTTGCCGCTATTTCCAGATGCCTCAGCACAACTTGCCCCATTTATGATGCTAATAGGTGTGATTGGCATCATTTATGGCGCTATGATGGCATTTGTGCAAACTGATTTAAAACGCTTAGTTGCCTATTCTAGTGTCAGTCATATGGGGTTTGTATTATTAGGGTGTTTTGCTTTTAATATTTATGCTTTACAAGGCGCTGTGATGCAAATGCTTGCTCATGGTATTAGTACATCAGCATTGTTTGTATTAGTTGGCATGATACAACATAGATATCATACAAGAGATTTAAATAAACTGGGTGGCTTATGGATTAATCTGCCAAAACTCAGTGCGTTTGGTTTATTTTTTGGCATCGCATCTTTAGGTATGCCAGGCCTCGGTAATTTTGTAGCTGAGTTTTTAATTTTGGTTGGTAGTTTTGAAAAATACCCCATACTCACAGTATTGGCTACATCAGGTTTAATTTTAGCCGCGGTGTATTCTCTATTACTCATTTATAAGACATTTTTTGGCAAAGTTAATAGTCCTCACGATAGTAGTATTACTGATACGAATATCAAAGAGTGGTTCACCTTGTTAGCAATGTGTTTTATTTTAATTTTCTTAGGTTTGCATCCTCAGCCTATTTTTGATTTTGTGCCAATTAAACTAATGAATATCGCTTTTATATCTTCAAGTATGGAGGCTACATTATGAATGTTCATTTTTACCCCTCATTTATTGTGATGTTTGGTGCATTATTTATATTGATCCAACTTTGCTTTGTAAGAAGTCAGTTTTTAGCCTATTTCATTTCTGGCATTAGCTTATTGCTTGCACTACTGATGCAATTATTTTTACAAAACCATGTAAGTAGCGCCGAAACACTATTTACTTTTAATGCACAAACCAGTTTTATATCGCTTTTATTGTTAATGATAGTCGGATTAATTTGGGCACAACTTTATAATTGGTTAAAAACACTCAATGAGCAAAAAGAAGAATATTATTTACTTTTTTTATTAAGCACTCTGGGTGGTTTAATTATGCTTGCTAGTAATCACTTTGCTAGCTTTTTTATGGGCTTAGAATTAATGAGCCTATCTTTTGTTGGTTTAATTGCCTATTGCGGCCATGATAAAAAAGCGCAAGAAGCAGGCATTAAGTATCTTATTTTATCAGCTATCGCCTCTGCATTTATTTTAATGGGCGCAGCTATTTTATACCTTCAATTTGGATCTTTATCTTTCTCACAAATAGCTCAAGCAAGCGAAACACCGCTTTTACCAAACTGGGCTATTTTATGTGGGATCATCTTTATTTTTACAGGTCTATTTTTTAAACTGTCTTTAGTACCTTGTCATTTATGGGTTGCTGATTTATTTGAAGGCGCTCCGCTTGTCACATCAGCTATGTTAGCAACCTTATCTAAATTATCTGTATTTATTGTATTATGGCGACTGGTTATTTTGGCACAGTGGCAGCAATACCCGTTAATTATTGATGTGCTTTCGATTGTAGCCATTGCATCTATGTTTATTGGTAACTTTTTGGGATTATTACAAAAAAACCTATTACGTTTAATTGCTTATTCGTCTATCGCTCACTTTGGTTATTTATTAATTGTTTTATTATTAATAAATAACAATACAATTACTTTTTCGAGCCAAAGTTTTAATGCGCAGACTATGTTGTTTTATTTAGTGGCTTATTTGTTTACCCTTGTAGGTGTTTTTTCTATTTTCATTCAAATACCAAAAATAAAAACAATAGATGAACTAACTGGTTTATTTTGGCAAAAACCGTTTATTGCCATTACCCTTATTCTTTTAATGTTGTCACTTGCAGGCATTCCACTTACTTTAGGTTTTATGGCTAAATTCTATTTAGTTATGGCTGCTGTTAGCCAACAACTATGGTTTGTATTATCTGCATTAGTGATAAGTAGCATTGTAGGCATGTTTTATTATTTAAGAGTGATAATGGCTTTAATTAAAACGCCTAATGATAAATCAAAGTTCAACAACATCAATCAAGATGGCAATAGCCTATCACTTAATATTTTGATCATATTTTTAGTCATAGGCTTTGGTATATTTCCCTCATCCTTGAGCCAGTTTATTTTACAAATAGCGAGTTAACTTGTAAGAAAATTAAAATAAATTTAAACCAAAAGCGGATTTTACTTTTTGCAAAACTTGATTTGCTTCATCTTGTGATTTTTCAGTGCCTCGTTTTAAAACTTCAATGAGTTGTGCTTTATCATTCATATATAGCTGACGGCGCTCACGAATTGGTTTAATCATATCTTGCAAACACGTTTCTAAAATATTTTTTGTTTTACCATCGCCTAATCCACCAGCTTGATAATGACGTTTCAAACTTGCAACATAATCAGGGTCTTCATGAAATGCATCTAAATAAGTAAAAACAACATTGCCTTCAATCTTTCCAGGGTCGAGTATGTTTAAATGTTCTGGATCTGTATACATAGATTTTACTGCTTTTGAAATCTCTTTTTCACTCGCCGCAAGCATAATCGTATTACCTAGAGATTTAGACATTTTTGATCTCCCATCAACACTGGGTAAACGTGAGACTTTGCTCAATAATGGTTTACATTCAACTAATACTTGTTGTTGTGCAATATTATTTAACTTTCTAACAATTTCATTTGTTTGTTCAAGCATCGGCAGCTGATCTTCACCAACAGGAATAAGCGTCGCATTAAATCCGGTTATATCTGCTGCTTGGCTTATGGGATACGTTAAGAAACCAGCTGGAATAGCTCGACCAAAAGATTTACTCGATATTTCACTTTTGACCGTTGGATTTCTTTCTAATCGGGCTATCGACACTAAATTAGAGTAATACATCGTCAGTTCAGCAAGCGCTGGTATTTTAGATTGTAAACATATGGTAGTTTTTACGGGATCTATGCCAACGGCTAAGTAATCGGCAACAACATTTAAAATATTAGCAGATACCTTTTGAGGATTATGACCATTATCAGTTAAGCCTTGCATATCGGCCACTAAAACAGTTTGCATATATTGTTCTTGTAATTTAACTCTTTGCTGTAAAGAGCCCACAAAGTGACCTAAATGCAATGAGCCCGTAGCACGATCCCCAGTTAATATTTTTTCTGATGTATTATTTTCTTTAAGTAGGTTTTTTTGAATGTTTTGCATGTTATATCTCCGAAATTTACCACCAGAGACATATTTATTTTATTCAAAATCAGCCTGCTGGCGGTTTTTGAATAAAAGGATTCAGTACCGCTCTATAAAATAGCGCGCCACCAAGAATTTGAAATGAAAGTTAAAACAATATGTAATTTCATATTTTGAGATTAACAAGCTTAATTATTTTCTACAAGTTAATATTGGTGCTATAAAATAAATATCAAACAAAGGAGCTAGCAATGAATTCAATTACCCAATATAAAGGCACTATTAAATTAATGGCATTTGAAGGGGGGTTTTATGGCATAGTGACTGATAACAATTTAAAACTATTACCAGTTAACCTTGATGCTCAATACAAACAAAATGGTGCTGTTATCTCTTTTACAGGTAAAGAAATTAAAGATATCAAAACCACTCAACAATGGGGGGTTCCTTTTGAAATTAATGACATCCATTTAATTAAATCAGGCTGTAAAGGCGATACTTCCTTTATGTAGTTTCCTAATCCGATCGGGATTTCAATTAAAATAATAAAAACCTATATCATCATCTGACTTTCCCTTACACTGTCGCCCTTTTTACTGTTTATATTATTTAGGAAATATCTAAAATACCATGAGCTCAACCAATGGAAAAACATTAGCCAGAGAGCTATATCCTACCCCAGATCTTGTGGTTAATAGCTTACTTGCGAGTTTAACTTTTAAACCTAATGATATTTTTTTAGAACCTTGTCGTGGCACTGACGCAATTTTTAATAAAGTTAAGTTACCTGAGAAAAATAAAAAATGGGCTGAACTTTCTCTTGGGGTAGATTATCTCAAAACTCAGTTTGAGCAGGTTGATGTGATTATCACTAACCCGCCATTTTCTTTAACCGAAGAGTTTATAAAAAAGAGCCTAAGTGAATTAGCGCCTAATGGCACTATGGCATATTTACAAAGAGTCAATTTTTTAGGCAGTAAAAAAAGAGTGCCTTTTTGGGCTGAAGTGGGTTTCCCCAATAAAACACCGATCATTATTCCCAGACCCAGATTTGTAAATGCGGGCTCAGACAGTTGTGAATATTGCTGGTTTATTTGGGATCGTGGTAACCGCTTTAATATCCCTGAAGGCTTAAGCCATTTAATAAGTAAAGCAGCTTAACATTAAACTATCCTTGCCATTCCCGAAGTGTTTTCGGGAATCTGGTGTTTAGCATCACAGAACAGCTAATCAAGCAGCCTTTCTACGTTTTTCTAGCCATTGATTCAACACCAGCGACATAACAATC
>Ga0209292_1006408_pt1 | contig 11573 bp, 10 predicted proteins | sample GOMGulsemesocosm_2_FD_184634 | JGI IMG/M metagenome (GOLD analysis project Ga0209292, IMG submission 184634) | Methane-oxidizing microbial communities from mesocosms in the Gulf of Mexico - GOM9C Gulf of Mexico (SPAdes) (version 2) | ecosystem: Environmental > Aquatic > Marine > Cold seeps...
GGTCAGTGAATGCATAGAATTCACTTACTGGCCATAATAGCATCCACGTATCACGTAGTGATGATGAACCATCAGTTACAGATAGTTTACCGATGTTATTTACGTTGTTTTTCTGTGTTTCTTTAACAGCTACTTTATGTGCAAACCAGATTGGGTTTTTAGATGCATCGTAGTCAGGACCGAATTTAACACCTAGGTTCTTACCGTCAAAGCCAAGTTGCTGTTGCAGGATAAGTAGTTTATCTAGTGACATTTCAGTTAAGATCATACCGTTGAAACCATCGGCAGCCGATACACCAAGACTGTGTACGCCATCTTGATCCATTGTGCTTGATGTTGCTTCAACTTCTTCGTCTGTTGTCGTAACGTGCATGCCACCGAGGAAATCTTGTGACCACATTACTTCTTTAAGGAAGATGCTGCCGATTGCGCCTGGGTTTAATGCTTTATCGAAACTTGCGCTGTCCCATGCTAGTGTTTTGTAGTCACGGAAGTAAGCTGGAATTACTGTGTTGTGAACTGCTGCTTTACCTGTTGCAGATAATACTTCTAGTTCTTCGCCATTTACTTTTGTTGTATCTACTTTACCTACAAATTCAGGGCTACCTGAAACGTACGGTACAGAGATAGGATACATGTTTAGTGGAATCTCTTCACTTGGGAAGCCTACTGCACCAGCAAGAGAAATAAAGCGTTTACCTAAGTCAGCAAGAGAACCGCCACGGGCTTGGTTAACTGGACCGTTTACTAGGTGAGGACCCATAGTAGACTGGTAGTTTAACGCGTACATCGCTTCTTCTGAATACTCGTAGCTTTCAATACCTGCTGCGTAATCGAATGCAGTCGGTTGATCAACTTGGTTAGGATCTAAAACATCAAGGTCTAAACCTAGCGCTTCAGCAAGTGGTTCACCTGATAATTCGAACTCTGTATAAGCAAGAAAGTTAGCAGCAGGAGAAAGTGTTTTATCAAGTACTTTTACGTTTGCAGCATGTGATGCAAATGAAGCAGTAAGTAATGCAGAAGAGATGGCAAAGCAAAGGGCAGATTTTTTCACAACAAATCCTTTTTATTTTTTATAATAGACTATGTCTTAATGAGAATAATTCGTATTATCCATATAAAAATGTTTAATGCAACTCTAATTGATAATTATTACTATTTATAATGATCTAGAACAATCTGATTTAAACTCGCGTAATAGTTGAACAAATTCTGCTGGTGTGCGGTCGAGATCATCATTGGGGAAGTAAATATCATAACCAAGCGTATTGTGAAGGTACTGCATTCGGTTAATAAACATAGCCTGTAACCCTTGGTATTTGTGGGTCACTTTTATATCAGGGTAGAGCATGTTATCGGCATTGCCGTAGAGGCTTGAGTTTGGATCTGTGAGCATGATAAGCGCTCTTTGCTCTAATAACATATGAGATAAAGTGGGTAGCGAAGCGCTATTGATAAGGTGCTCTCGTTGATTGAGGCGGATACCTATGTAAGGTAATTCTTTTAACTCTAATCCATCATTTATCTTTGGTATATCGATGCGTTGTATATCTTGCCAGAGAATAGTAAAACCACCGCGGGAGGTAAAATAATGTAGTCCTTCTTTGGTCAGTGAAAATCGATAATACATGTCATTGATTTTAGCTATACCAACAATTAACAGGCATATGCCTATGATCAACGAGGCGGCTAATAAAGGGAAATACAGAAAGTTATCCGCATCTGTTGAAGTTGTTAATAGGGCGATAATGCTGCTAACAATAAATAAACCAGCAACAATAGTAAACGTTACACCATTACGTTTTGCGATAGGCCGTATCAACATTGCACACCTCCTCTGACATTACGTGTCTATCGGTAATAATAGTTCAAATATAACCCCTTTTTCACCTGGCAGGTTTTTTGCGCTGATCTGACCGCGATGAAAATCACTGATTAACTTAACTATATGTAAGCCTAAGCCAAGATGTGGAGTATCTGATTGCTGGCGATTGGAGACCATAGAATCAAACAGCTGAGGGATATTATCACTGCTAAAGTGCGGTCCTTGGTTCTCGACCGAGAGTTGTAGTTGCGTGTTTATTTTATTTAGCTTAAAGCGAATCGGTTGATCTACAGGCGCATAATCAACGGCATTACTGATGAGTTTATCGAGTAATTGGACGATGAGTTCAGGGGCTAGATTTATCGTGTGATCGTCATTATGGTCGTATTCTAATTGAAATTGATGACTACTATAAATTTGTCGGTAAGCCGCGGTTAGCTCTTCTAACATATCGTCAAACGGGACAACTTGCCACTGCGCATATTCAAAGCTTTGTTCTAATTTATTGGCCTCACTGAGTGCGTTTAATGTTTGGCTTAGGCGATTCGTACCTTGCATCGCGCGGGTGAGGTATTTTGTTGCTTCCGGATCTAAATTCGACAGCTCAAGATTTTCGAGCGATGTGCGAATAACTGCAACAGGTGTTTTCAATTCGTGAGACAGCTTATCTGCTAACGTAGCGAGATAGTCAGTGTACTTACCTTGATTAATCGTCAGTTGTTGCATCACTCGGGATAAATCGCCTAATTCATCAGGTAGTCTGCTGGCGGCTGGCACTGCCATAATTTTACCGTCGCTATCGATTGCTGCACGGTAGTTTTTCTTCATTTGAACAATACGCCAAGACAAGGATGATGCAAATGCAAATAACCCAGTCACAATAACGGCGATGATAGTGAACAGTAGTATTAATAATTGGTTTAATGCTGCGCTGGCGGACAATAAACTTTGTCGTGAATCTTGTACCGCAACAAAATAGAATAGTTGGCCATTAACGATAATAACTTTACTATGCAGTTGCTTATTAATCGGTGAGTCTTGGTACCAAGCTGTTTGAGCTAGTTGCTGTGGTGATATCCAGCGGCCTAGGCTGGTAGGTTCTCGCCAATAGGGTAATGTGTTGGAGGTAAATAACTTGTTGTAGATGGCATTGCTGAACCAGGATGGATCTGCTTGGTCATTATCACTGTCTGAGTCATTCATCAGCTGTTCTGCATTTTGTTGCCCAACCAACCAATATTGACTATTGAGTAAATATAAACTGAGTCCGGGTTGTAAATAGTCAGCGAGCTGGTGGTTTAAATCCAATCTTTCGCGCACCAAACTACGTTCGTAAGTCGTCGTCGGTTTAGATTTAAAGTGTTGATTTAATTGACTGTCATTCAGTATTAGATCAAAGCCAATCGCATTACTTGCTAACTCAATTGGTATTGCAATTTCTATATTGTAGTGGCCATCGCGCCATAACCATGTGCCAGCATCCCGGCCGGTTGTTATTGCCTGACTGGTGTTGTGCATTTCTACACGACCAGATCCCTGTGGGTTAATCTGCCAACGTGATACAAGACTGGTATTATTGATACTGCGGATATTAAGCTGATCTGCTGCTCGCAGTGGTTGCATTGGATTATAATAATGTGGTGTCAGCGCTGATGTCTGGATAAAGATATAGAGTAACTTATCATTTGCAGCTAACTTAAATTTAACCGTTGTGTCTGGCTTCGCCTCTGCTGATAATTTGGCCACGTAATCATAGGTATTAAGTTGAAACCAAGGTGTGGTTATATTTTCCCAATCACTTTCTTCACCATCAAATCCGTCCAATAACATTTTACTGTCAGTGAGCGGGGCGTAATAGTTGCCTTGGTTAGTATTAAAGACGGAATGTTGTGACTGGTTTAGTTTGTGTTGAAGTTGCTGTGTTGCCGCTGTCATTTGCACATCAAGTAACTGGCTGTGGCTTTGGCGTAAACTGGTTTCTAGAATACTGACACTTTGACAACCAGCCCAAGGCAGTAATAACATTAGGCTGGCAACAAGTAAGAGTTGTGTTTTTAAGCTGAAGTGAATTCTCACTCAATAACCCAGCGATAACCCATACCATAAGCTGTTTTTATCGCGTTAAACTCGGCATCGATGTGGTTAAACTTCTTACGTATGCGCTTGATGTGCGTGGTGATGGTATTGTTATCGAGTACCACGTGTGCTGCATCCATGAGTTGATCTCGATTTTTAACCTGACCTGGGTACTTAGCAAGGGTATGTACAATCCAAAACTCAGTTAACGTGAGCATCACAGGCTGATCTTGCCAGTAAGTTTCAATACGCTCGATATTGATCCGCAATGAACCATGAGTGATGACTTGCTCGTCTACTGATTGTGGTTTTTTTAATGCTTGGATCCGGCGAAAAAGCGCAGCGACACGCGCTAAAACTTGATGAATACTGACGTCTTTTGTTAAGTAATCATCAGCGCCAAGACGTAACGCTGAAATCTCGTCTAGTTCACTGTTTCGAGCCGTTAAAAATATAATAGGTAGGGTTTCTGAAAGTTGGCGTAATGTACGGCAAAGATCAAAGCCACCTTCGTATTCATCCTGTAAACCGACATCAATAATCGCCATATCAGGCAATGTAAGGGCAAAGGCAGCTAGTGCGTCTTGACGATTATGAAACAGTGAAACCCGGTAGCCGATTCGTTGTAATGCATCACGATAATTCTCTGCGATATTGATTTCATCTTCAACGAGGGCAATATGTAATTGTTGTTTAATCATTCGGACTAACTCATAAGTCGATAACAGGGGCGCTTTTATGTATTGCTATGTTACCAAGGATGAAAATATTAATACAGCTTTTAGCAAGCCTGTCGAGAAGTGTTGATATTGAAGTATATTGTTTGCAGAAAAATAAAACCAACACAGTAGCGGTGTTACTACTGTGTTGGTTTATCGAAAAGAGTGGAGGTGTTAAGCTACATCTGCTTGTCTTATCCAGCGTAAATGGTTGTTACGCTTTCTTTCAACGACACCAAAAGATAGAAACTCCTCAAAAGCACGGTCTATTTCATCTATGCTCAACTGTAGTATTTCAGCTATGTGCTTTTTAGAGCATTTTAAATCTTGTTCTTGCGCTGCTTGCAAGATAGCTGAAGAACTCACTGACATTTGCTTTTCAATTAATAAGGATTGATCTTCTAATTGTGCGGGTGCTTCAATTTCGATATAGCTTTGTGTTGCTAACAGGCGTAAGTGTTCGGCTTTATCGGCTTTTTCTTGTTCTTTTTTACGGCTAATTGAATGGCGGAAACGCAGTTCTTCACCAATCAAACCAACAAAGAAAGCTGCAAAAATATCAAGTAATACCGATAAGAAAATAACTAACCATGATTGCGCATTTTCAGTGGTAGTATTAAGGATCTTAGCAAGACTTGCGATCAAACTGATAACCGAGCCTTTTTCTGCGACTGGTACGCTATCACGTTCAATTCTAAGCTGTGTTTGTTTTTCACGGAGAATTTGGTTCTCTTTTTGGATCCGTGTTACCCCAAGCGAAATCATTTTCAGCTCTAAGTATTTATCTGCGGCTTTATTATTAAGTGCGATTTCATCGTCGATCGCGGATATTTGCAGGTTGATTGCATTTACCTTGTTATCACGTTGATCGACATATTGTTGTGCGACATTGGTTGCACTGTTAATACCACCGATACTGCCGCCTATCGAAATAATAGCAAGGATACAATAGAAACCTAGCGCTATAAGTGCAGCATGGAATGCTTTGCGTGCAATACGCTCACCAAATTCATACCAAGCAAAGAATTTACCCAGTTCAAAAATTACCGCTAAACTGCCGAATAAAATTTGCATGAGCAATTTATCGTGAATAGATAAAAATAATAGCAGTGAGAATATCACTGATGCGGCAATCGCTGCGCCAGTAAAGGCATACAGGCTGCACATTGCAAGGGTGCCTTTAGGGCGGCGAGTATATGTTAATGAAGAATCATGCATGTTAAACGTATCTTAAAGCAGAAAGGTGACTAATTTGCGGGCATACTAACACGGCTAATTAGTAACGGATAACTACTTTTAGCTATTTTGACAAACGGGCATAATTCAACCATTTTGTGATGGGGATCTATTAAAACTGCCAGAATAAACCCAGACTGCCTACTATATATTCTTGGTGTGGGTCTTCTTCATAGTCAGGGCTCATTGCTACGACACTAAACTTTATGCCAACATTTTGATAGTAAGCAAGTAAGCCCGCAGCGGCCGTCGCTTGTACGTTATTTACTGTAATGTCTGGTACTTCATCCGGAGTGTCTCCATCAATGGTAATATCGTTGAAACGATAACGAACCTCTGCTGTCGCATAAAGCATTATACCTGAGCTATTTGGCGCCAGTAACATGCCCTGTAATCGGTGGGGGTGTAGGCTGAGGTTATTATAGTTTGCCCCTAAATTAGCGCCCCAGCGTACCGTCGAGCCAAAAGCCACTTCACTTTGAAAGTTACCGACAGCTAAGCGTTGATAAATTGATAAATCTGACTCACCAATGAGCATGAGTGGTCGGCCAACCAATTGATCTGCCTCTACTGTGACTTGGTAAACAATTTCATCTTCAACTTGATAGTCCCAGCCTTGTGGCGTGGTGGCATCAATCGCATCATGAATGAATTTTTGGGTGTCACCAGCTCTTGATTGCTCACCGACAGCGCCTACTAATAATGACAGACGGTAAGAACTCACGGCGCTGTAACCTAATACACTCGCTTCACCAAACAATAGACCTGCGTAAGGACGCTCATCAGGTTGAGGTGTCGTGGCAGATATATCACTGGGGGTCCACATCTGCTGACCAAATTGATAATTAACGGCATAGCGAAGTGGGTTAGGATCAAAAGCCGTTAATGCTTGCCAAAATCGATTGTTTAAAGCTGGCGCCTCTGAAGTGTAGTTAATGAATACTGCATTGGTATAGTTGCCATCTTCATCTGAGATAACGTCATTATGCATGCCAAATAGCCAACCGCTTGCAAAGCTGCTCATTGGGCTTAAAGCGAGCAATATAATGCTGCATAATTTAAAACGCATGTGTATTCCTTTGTGTCATTTTTACGTCGTTACCTGTCAAATATGTTAACAAATAACCTTAAGCATTAATTATACCAAGATTATGCCCGATGTCGTTATTTAATGCTTTGTTTAGGCTTGTCCTCATGCTTTTTAATTATGGTGCATTAGATATCGATACTCGCTAGGCATGGTTTTTTGTAAAAATATTGCTTCGAGTAAGCATACAAAGACATACTAATGAGGAATGTATATTTATATATAAATGAGACAACAAGGATCGTTGTTTATTACTTCGCCCTAGTTACTGGTTTCTTTGATGGGGAATGAAATTGAAATCATTAATAACATGCTGTGGGTTAATTACCTTAGGCTTTATAACGTCGAGTGTTTTGACCAGTGTCAACGCTGAAATAAAAGTAAAGGGTAGCGCGAGCTTGGAGCAGCGCATCTTCTTAGACCGACCAGCTCAACCAATGCAGCCCGTGGATAGTAGTTACCCTTATCCCGTTTATCATCAAGTATCGATAGCGTTATCACCACATGTGGAAGCGTCATCAGAACGAAATAATATGGTGTATACAGTACATCCATTTCTGCGCTTTGATGAACGAGATGATGAACGTACCAATATTGACTTTAGAGAGTTTAAAGCAGCTGTTGTCACTAAAAAATGGCAAGCTTCTGTCGGTTTTGATCAAGTTCATTGGGGGGTGATGGAGAACCATCATTTAGTCGATATTGTTAATCAAACTGATTATAACGAATCACCGAATGGGGAAGATAAGCTCGGTCAACCCATGTTTAGGTTAGGCATTAATTTAAAAGACGCGCTACTGGAAGCGATGGTATTGATTGGATATCGTGAGGCCGCTATGCCAACGCCTGGTGCCCGTTTTAGCTTTGAGAACAATTATAGCTATGAATATGAAGGTTGGGGAGAAGAATACCATCCCGATGTTGCATTACGTTATAGCAAAAGTGTCAAAAATATTGATGTTGGGGTGAGCTATTTTGGCGGACATTCACGCACACCGGAATTACTTACTCCTGATGTCGGAGACCCTGTTTGGCAAGTTAATTTAATTGATCAAGTTTCGGTGGATATTAAAGCCGATTTAAACCGGATCGAATTAAAAGCGGAAGTGCTTTATAAGATTGTTGAAGATAAATCGACGCGAGCTATGGTGTTAGGCTCGGAGTTTAAGTTAATCCAAAATCAAAATATTGCAGTTAACTTACTAGCAGAATATAGCTGGGATCAACATGGTGAAAATGCATTTGATAATAGCTTTCAAAATGACATATTTGCAGGTGTAAGAGTAACTTTAAATGGTTTAAATGATAGTGAAATACTTATCGGTCATAACTATGATTTTGATTTTGGCTCTCAACATGGTTTTGTTCAGGCCAAGGTAAATGTCACAAAAGCACTTTCTGTTGGTCTAGAAGGCTGGTGGTTTAATGTGAGTGATGACGATTACGCCAATAAATCCTTTAATGATGATAATATGATTCAGTTGACCGGTTATTATAATTTTTAATCAAGATGAATTATCCGTTCGTCAGTTAGGGTACTGTTAATCCAATTTATTTTCGGTTATTCTGATATCTTAGTTGTAGATTAAGTTCACCGTATAAAAGGATTTTAGATGTTTAAGGTAAATCAGTATTTTGATGGTCAAGTTGCTTCTATTGGATTTCAAGACACGGATAAAGCAGCAAGTGTTGGCGTTATGGCCGTAGGTGAGTATGAGTTTGGTACCGCCTTAGCCGAGGTTATGATTGTTATTACTGGTGCATTAACGGTATTACTGCCTGGCCAGACGGAATGGCAGACATTCAGTGCAGGTGAGCAGTTTAATGTGCCTGGCGACAGTAAATTTCAAGTTAAAGTAGCGCAAGATACAGCTTATCTGTGTCAATATGGCTAATCACTTAGCATAATGAATCAATATAGAAAAGGGAGAGTAAGCATTACGTTTACCCTCCCTTTTTAATATTCCCAATTAACCATTCAATTAATAGTTAGTCGACTACTTTTTTGGTTTGGCATTAAACGCAGCAAGCTGTTCTTCTGTTGCTGGTAGCTGGTGGTTTGCTTTCCATTCAGCATAAGTCATACCGTAAATACGCTCTCTTGCTTGCTCGTCTGTTACGCCTAATTCAAGTTCATCGGCCGCTGACTTGTACCATTTACCCAAGCAGTTTCGGCAAAAGTCAGCAAGGATCATTAAATCAATATTTTGAACTTGTTTGTTATCATCTAAATGCGCTAATAAACGTTGTAATACTTTAGCATCCAGTTGATCTTGTTGAGCTTGTGTTAAATCAGATTTACTCATTACTTTCCCTTGTTATTTTGCAGGCTTAATAAGGCCAATAATATGGCAACTAAATACAGTAGCTGCAACAGCTAAGTAAATTGAAGAGGTTACAATTAACCATTGTGGCATGGTATACGATAAGAACTGCCAGCTAATTTCATCACAAAAACCGGTTGGATTAAACAACCAAGGTGCCCACTCATGCAGGGGTGCCCAAGTCGGGAAATTAGGGAAGAAGTCACACGTCGAAAATGGCGATGGATTCAGTTGAATATCAACGTGTTCAATAGCTAGGCTTAAACTGTAACCTGCACTGATGAACCATAATGCAAAACCACTAAAACGCATGATTGGATTGGCAGGCGCAATAGCACCAACTAAACCTGCAATGATTATTCCCATCATCGCCACACGTTCATAAACGCATAATACGCAAGGGCTCAGTTCCATCACATATTGAAAGAAGAGGGCGGATGCTTCTAATCCCATACCGGTAAGCGCGAGTAAAACCCAAGGAAGGCGTTGTTTTGGTAGGCTAGAAATAAACTGGTACATATATTATCTCAAATGAATTTAATGACTATCTGCTGTTATAACATATTGTGGTGCTAGATATGCGGTGCAGAGTGTAAAAGTGTGTAAGAATAAAAACTTATGTGGGAGTTATTACTTATATAAACTGTGACTCATATAAAAAACGCCGCAAATAGCGGCGTTTTTTTATTCTTTAATTGACTAGTGTCCGGCTGATTTAACCGCTTCAACAGCACTGTCAGCATGGGCGGTAATTAAGCCCATATCAAGCATCATCGCTGTTGCTGGCTCTAAGAAGTAGATAATTGCCCCAAGACCAACCAAGGTCATCACAATCGTATATGGCAATGCCATGATAACCATGCGGCCATATGATAAACGTAACAGTGGCGCTACTGCAGACGTTAATAAGAATAAGAATGCAGCTTGTCCATTTGGCGTCGCAACAGAAGGTAGATTCGTACCTGTGTTAATGGCAACAGCCAGTAGGTCGAACTGATCTCGTGTGATAGTGCCGTTAACCAGAGCCGCTTTGACTTCGGTAATATACACGGTACCAACGAATACATTATCACTGACCATCGATAAGATACCATTTGCTAAGTAAAATAGCGGTAATTGTTGATGTGGGTCTGCAGCAAGTACTGAATTAATCAGTGGGATGAACAGTTGTTGATCAATAATCACGGCAACAATAGTAAAGAATACCGCGAGTAATGCAGTAAAAGGCAGTGCTTCTTCAAATGCTTTACCTAATGCATGCTCTTCAGTGATACCGTTAAATGCTGTAGCAAGAATGATGACGGATAAACCAATGAGGCCAACAGCAGCTAAATGCATTGCTAGACCTATGACTAACCAAACACCAATTGCCGCTTGCGTATAAAGTTTTACACGTTCACGTTGGCTGCGGTTTGCATCTTCATACTTATCAAAATCAACCAAAATGGTACGCACTGCTGGTGGTAATTCAGCACCGTAACCACATATTTTGAATTTCTCGACAAGAACGCATGTCAACAGACCAAAGAAGAATACAGGTATTGTGATTGGCGACATACGTAAGGCAAACTCAAGGAAGTCCCAACCAGCTTGCTCTGCAATGATTAAGTTTTGTGGCTCACCAACCATAGTACATACACCACCAAGTGCAGTACCAACACCGGCATGCATCATAAGGCTACGTAAGAAAGCACGATAATCATCAAGATCTTGACGTTTCAACTCATTAACACTGGCATCATCGGTATGATCGTGGTCATGTTTAAAATCACGACCTGATGCTACTTTGTGATATATACTATAGAAACCAATTGCGACACTGATCACAACGGCGATCACAGTTAGTGCATCTAAAAATGCAGATAGGAATGCAGATACAACCGAGAAAGATAACGCGAGTAATGCTTTTGATCTAATATTAATCAATAATTTAGTGAAGACATATAATAATAGTGACTTCATGAAATAGATACCAGCAACCATGAATATCAGTAGCAATAGTACTTCTATATTACTCACTAGCTCATGTTGTACTTGCTCTGCAGAGGTCATGCCAATGGCAACAGCTTCGATTGCAAGTAAGCCACCAGGCTGTAGGGGATAGCATTTCAGCGCCATTGCTAAGGTGAAGATAAACTCGATAACTAATAACCAACCTGCAATAAATGGGTCAATGGCAAAGATAATCGGGTTTATAATAAGGAAGGCAATGATTGCAATTTTGTACCACTGAGGTGAGTTTCCTAAGAAGTTTAGCTTTGCAGCCGTGCTAAGACTAATGTCCATGAGAGGTGTCCAATAAA
>Ga0209292_1006410_pt1 | contig 11570 bp, 6 predicted proteins | sample GOMGulsemesocosm_2_FD_184634 | JGI IMG/M metagenome (GOLD analysis project Ga0209292, IMG submission 184634) | Methane-oxidizing microbial communities from mesocosms in the Gulf of Mexico - GOM9C Gulf of Mexico (SPAdes) (version 2) | ecosystem: Environmental > Aquatic > Marine > Cold seeps...
AAGACTTAGAAGTATCACTTAATTTAGCTTTTCGCCAAGCTAAAGAATCTCGTCACGAATTTATGACTGTTGAACATTTATTGTTGGCATTATTAGATAACCCCTCAGCAATCGAAGCACTTGATGCTTGTGGAGCTGACTTAACAAAACTCCGTAAAAGTTTATTAGATTTTATCAGCGAAACTACACCGATGATCCCAGTTGGTGAAGATGAGCGTGAAACCCAACCTACTTTAGGTTTTCAACGGGTATTACAACGCGCAGTTTTTCATGTCCAATCTTCAGGTAAAAATGAAGTTAGTGGTTCAAATGTTTTAGTGGCAATTTTCAGTGAGCAAGAGTCTCAAGCTGCATATATTTTGAAAAAGTCTGATATTAGTCGTCTCGACATTGTTAATTATATCTCTCACGGAATTTCAAAAGTTGATGATGAAAATGCCCCTCGTACGTTCGAAGGTGATCAACAAACCGAAGAAGAACCACGTACGATTGAAAATTTTTCAGTAAACCTTAATGAAGAGGCTATAAAAGGTAATATTGACCCTTTAATAGGCCGAGATGACGAGCTTGAGCGTACGCTACAGGTATTGAGTCGACGTAGAAAAAACAATCCTCTTTTTGTTGGAGAAGCAGGCGTAGGTAAGACAGCTATTGCAGAAGGCTTAGCTAATTTAATTGTTGACAAAAAAGTGCCTGAGTTTTTAGCCGATGCAACTATTTATTCTCTTGATATGGGCGCGTTACTTGCGGGTACTAAATATAGAGGTGACTTTGAAAAACGTTTCAAATCGTTACTAAAAGAGCTTGAAGAAGACAAAAATGCGGTTCTCTTTATTGATGAAATTCATACTATTATAGGGGCAGGAGCTGCTTCTGGTGGCATGATGGACGCTTCTAATTTACTTAAACCCTTGCTCTCTGCTGGTAAGATTCGGTGTTTAGGCTCTACGACTTATCAAGAGTACCAAAGTGTATTTGAAAAAGACCGAGCATTAGCTCGTCGTTTTCAAAAAATTGATATTGCTGAGCCTAGTGTTGCTGATACCACTAAGATATTACAAGGCCTGAAAGAGAAGTATGAAAGTCATCATGGCATTCGTTATACAAATAAAGCTTTACATGCAGCCGCCCAGTTATCAGCTAAATATATAAATGAAAGGTTTCTTCCTGATAAAGCCATTGATGTAATTGATGAAGCTGGCGCAAAGCAGCAACTTGTTGCAGCGAATAAACGTAAGAAAGTTATTAATAATACCGATATTGAAAGCATAGTTGCCAAGATGGCTAGAATTCCAGAGAAATCAGTATCTTCAACAGAAAAAGATAGTCTTAAAAATTTAGATCGTAATTTGAAGCTAGTAGTTTTCGGTCAAGATAAAGCGATTGAAGAACTAACATCAGTTATCCGGCTTTCGCGTGCGGGATTAGGAAATGAAGAAAAGCCTGTTGGCTCATTTCTATTCGCTGGACCTACTGGAGTTGGTAAGACTGAGGTAACACAACAGTTAGCTAAAATACTCGGTGTAGAGTTGTTACGTTTTGATATGTCAGAATATATGGAAAAACACGCTGTTAGTCGCCTTATCGGTGCACCTCCAGGCTATGTTGGTTATGAACAAGGTGGTTTATTAACTGATGCTGTTTTAAAACATCCTCATGCAGTTGTCTTGTTGGATGAAATTGAAAAAGCTCATGAAGACGTCTACAACATATTATTGCAGGTTATGGATCACGGTACCTTAACAGATAATAATGGACGGAAGGCTGATTTTAGAAATATTATATTAGTATTAACAACGAATGCTGGTGTTCAAGAAACCGTTCGTCAATCTATTGGCTTTAAGCAACAAGATCATAGCCTTGATGCCTTGAGTGAAATAAATAAAGTATTTTCACCTGAATTTAGAAATCGTTTAGATAATATTGTTTGGTTTAATCATTTAGACAACATTGTTATCCATCAGGTAGTTGATAAATTTATTGTTGAGTTACAGGCTCAACTTGATGACAAGGGTGTTTCACTTGAATTAACCAAACAGGCTAAAGACTGGTTAGCAGATAATGGTTATGATAAAGCGATGGGCGCAAGACCAATGTCACGATTAATCCAAGAGCACTTGAAAAAGGCACTTGCAAATGAATTACTCTTTGGTGAGCTAACACATGGCGGTGTCGCCAAAGTTGATGTTAAAAAAGATCGTCTCGTAATTAATTATGAAAATAAAAAAGAGTTGATTACAGTTAAATAATTACTTTTAATTAACCTAATAAAAACCTTACAGGCTTGGCTTAGTAAGGTTTTTTTATGTCTGTTATTTAGTAGGTAATGACATGAGGAACTTTTTTCATTACCGCGATTTAACTATATATACTTACCAATACTATTGGAATATTAGTTATTTATGTAAAAATAATATTTAACAAAGCAGGTTTCGTCTCACATTTAATGTAGCTCCTAGCTATTGTTAGGTACATAACTCGAAGCAGTGACACATGCCCATATTTTGAAAAGAAGGGATTACAGTCCATCGTTTACCAACTGACTCATCAGGGGGGATTTTTATTTTAGTGGATTTGGTTATATTTAGGCGAAAAAAAACCTGCATAAACCAGGTTTCGTTCCACATTTAATGTGGTTCCCAGCTTTTGCTAAGTAACTAGCTAGAAGCTGTGACACATACCCATATTTTGAAAAGAAGAGAGTACAGTCCATCGCTTTAGCAACTGACTCATCAGGGAGATTTTCACTTTATTGTATTTGGTTATTTTTAGGCGAAAAAAAACCTGCATAAAGCAGGTTTCTTTTCACATTTAATGTGGCTCCCCAAACTGGGCTCGAACCAGTGACACATGGATTAACAGTCCATCGCTCTACCAACTGAGCTATTGGGGAATAAACTTTTTTAACTTCTGTTTATTAAGAAGTGAATGTGGCTCCCCAAACTGGGCTCGAACCAGTGACACATGGATTAACAGTCCATCGCTCTACCAACTGAGCTATTGGGGAATAAACTTTTTACTTCTATTTATCAGAGAAGTTCAAATGTGTTCCTAACTAAATACTTAGAAACTAATCATCGATACTTGGTTGTTATCAATAATTATAAAATGTGGCTCCCCAAACTGGGCTCGAACCAGTGACACATGGATTAACAGTCCATCGCTCTACCAACTGAGCTATTGGGGAATAAACTTTTTTAACTTCTGCTTATTAAGAAGTGAATGTGGCTCCCCAAACTGGGCTCGAACCAGTGACACATGGATTAACAGTCCATCGCTCTACCAACTGAGCTATTGGGGAATAAACTTTTTAACTTCTCTTGGTAATGAAGTTAATGCGGTTCCAAGCTGTGCTTGATAACCAATTAGCGATACATGCTTATTTAAGAGAGTTAGTTAATTGCTCTTACAATAATCACTAATTTAATAATGTGGCTCCCCAAACTGGGCTCGAACCAGTGACACATGGATTAACAGTCCATCGCTCTACCAACTGAGCTATTGGGGAATCTCGTGTTAACCTCAGTGGCTAACGGGGCGGAATATTAAAGACCTGTGGCCGAAGTGTCAACACAAAAACAATAAATAATTGAAATAATTATTGTTTGATGAAGATGTGTTCATAAGAGGTGATTTTACGCCAGTTTCAGATTGTTTTTTATACTTCTATTTTGTTCTGAATATTTTAGGATAGGGTCTATTGATTTTTCAAGGTTAAAATTCATTCAATTTAAAATGGCTTTACTCGCGGCGCGAGTTTTTTAACATAGTTATTCTATGTAAAAAACGAGTAATAATGAGTAAATTCGTTATAAATGAATCCAAAGAGCAGCGTTTGTTTGAAATGTATACTGCGTTATCGCACATTTATGTAGCCAGCTCACTTCATATGCTCGGCTTTACCTATATATCAAACAAACTTCTGTAAAAGTAATCTCGAAAGTTCAAGCGGCCCTAATGAAAAGGAAAATATTTAGTTATCCCCGATTCCTGTGGATAACTATGTGGGTGAAAGTGTAAGCTTAGGTTACAAATGCGGTTTTATAGGCTTGTCTTTAAGTCAATAGAAAATAGGTTTATTTTTTATTGTAATATTAACAGTGGCTTAAGTTACATTTGTACTTTAGTTACTAAATTGAGTGATTTTTAATCATTATGTTTTTTTGCTGTTTATCTGTGCGTTATTTTATAAAGTCACCTGTTGCATTAATATAGGGACACTTATCATTATGGTATCTAGTAAAGGGCTCATTGATACTGTGAGGTTATCTGATGAATCTACGCTAGGTAAAAGTGGGTTAATCTCTTACAATACATTGCTACCTATCATTTATCCTGAATGACCAATCGAATCATAGATATATTAAATGACCAAAACAAATATTGTTAAACAAAATGAAAAACAAGTTAACTTACTTGAAGATCCCGTTGCCAGTACGCTAAAACGTATGACTATTCCAATGATTTATGGAATGGTTTTGTTAATGACATTCAACTTAGTTGATACCTTTTTTGTTGGACTACTCGGTACACAACCTTTAGCAGCAATTAGTTTTACATTTCCAGTTACCTTCACTGTACTGAGCTTAACTATTGGTTTAGGCATAGGTACCTCTGCCGTTATTGCTAAATTTTTAGGGAAGAAGGACGCAGACTCCGCGAAAAGTGCTGCAACCGCGGCATTATATTTAGCGGCCATAATCGTCGCGTGTTTGTCGACAGTTGGGTATTTCATTACAGATCCATTATTCACCTTACTTGGAGCACAGCCGTCTTTGTTACCTTTAATCCATCAATATATGGATATTTGGTATGTTGGAAGTATTTGTTTAATTGGTCCTATGATAGGTAATGCGGTATTACGGGCATCAGGAGATACTAAAACACCTAGTATCATTATGGGAAGCGCAGGCCTCATTAACGCGGTACTCGACCCTATTTTTATATTTGGTTTCGGTCCTGTACCCGCAATGGGGATACAAGGGGCTGCTATTGCTACCTTAATTTCCTGGATATTTGGTTTAGGTTTTGTATTGTATATTTTAACAAAAAAACACGACCTGATTCATACCAGTATGATACCGATGAAGGAGCTGACTTCTGCCTGTCGCCAGATATTAAAGATAGGTCTTCCCGCTGCTGGAGCCAATATGTTAACACCTATTGCAGCGGCTATTATGACGGCAATAGTAGCTACGTACGGTGAGTCAGCAGTTGCTGCTTTTGGTGTTGGCTCAAGACTTGAATCAATAGCTTGTTTGATAGTACTGGCCTTATCGATGACGTTACCTCCCTTTATTAGTCAAAACTTTGGAGCAGGTCAACTTCAACGTGTAGAAGACGCTTACAAAGTCGCGATAAGATTTATCTTAGCCTGGCAAATTTTAATTTATATCTTATTAGCCCTTTGCGCCTCTTGGATTGCGAGTGTATTCACCAATGAAGCTGAAGTTGCAGAGTTAATTAAACTATTTATTTGGATACTGCCGCTGGGTTATGGCTTACAAGGCATTGTCATCTTAACAAATTCATCATTTAATGCTTTGCATAAACCCATGATCGCTTTGGCTTTAAGTGTTATACGGTTATTTGTTTGTTATTTACCTTTAGCCTATTTAGGTAGCTTACTTTTTGGACTAACAGGTCTATTTGTTGGAGCTTTAGTTGGAAATATCTTAATGGCCATGGTTTCGTACCGATTCTTTACTAAACAATTTATGGTAAATAAATCTGTTTCACTGGAGCAAGTAGTATGAAAAATTTAACTATTTGTTCTGATTACATACCAAGTGGTGATCAGCCAACAGCAATAAAGCAACTTTTAGATGGCATAGATTCGGGGTTAGCCCATCAAACGCTTCTAGGTGTAACTGGCTCAGGTAAAACGTTTACCATTGCTAACGTGATTGAGAAGCTAAATCGTCCCACAATGATGTTAGCACCTAATAAAACCTTAGCAGCTCAACTCTATGGTGAGATGAAAGAGTTTTTTCCAAATAATGCTGTTGAGTACTTTGTTTCCTATTATGATTATTATCAGCCAGAAGCATATGTGCCAACGACGGATACATTTATAGAAAAAGATGCATCTGTAAATGAACACATTGAGCAAATGCGTTTATCTGCAACCAAAGCACTATTAGAGCGTCGCGATGTTATTATTATTGCTTCTGTTTCTGCAATATACGGCTTAGGTGATCCCGATTCCTATCTGAAGATGATGCTACATATAAGCCAAGGTGACATTATTAATCAGCGCGATATTCTGCGCCGTTTAGCTGAGCTACAATATAAACGAAATGATGTTGCTTTTGCCCGTGCTACTTACAGAGTTCGCGGTGATGTAATTGATATATTTCCAGCTGAATCTGATCGTCTTGCCTTACGTGTTGAATTATTTGATGAAGAAATAGAGCGAATAAGCCAATTTGACCCACTAACGGGACAAGTTGAAAGAACACTGCCTCGAGTCACTGTTTACCCTAAAACACATTATGCGACACCGAGAGAGAAAATTTTAGCCGCTGTTGATAAAATTAAAATTGAGCTTAAATACAGGTCGCAACAACTCAAAGATAATAATAAGTTAGTTGAAGAGCAGCGTATTACTCAACGCACTCAATTTGATATTGAAATGATGACTGAACTTGGTTATTGCTCTGGTATCGAAAATTACTCCCGTTATTTATCAGGGAGAGAAGAGGGAGGGGCACCACCTACATTATTTGATTACTTACCAGATGACGGTTTACTTATTATTGATGAGTCTCATGTTACCGTGCCACAAATTGGCGCCATGTATAAAGGAGATAGGTCTCGTAAAGAAAACTTAGTTGAATACGGTTTTAGGTTACCTTCGGCCTTAGATAATAGGCCGATGAAGTTTGAAGAATTTGAAGCTATTTCACCGCAAACTATTTATGTGTCTGCTACTCCAAGTAATTATGAAATAGAAAAATCTAATGGTGATATTGCAGAGCAAGTGGTTAGACCTACAGGTCTACTTGATCCTCAAATAGAAGTTAGGCCAGTCGAAACACAAGTTGATGACCTATTATCAGAAATCCGTAAGCGTCTACCGCTAGATGAAAGAGTATTAGCTACTACATTAACCAAACGTATGGCAGAAGACTTAACAGACTATCTAGATGAACATGGAATTAAAGCGCGTTATTTACATTCTGATGTTGATACCGTTGAACGGGTTGAAATTATAAGGGACTTTAGACTAGGTAAATTTGATGTTTTAGTTGGAATTAACTTACTTCGCGAAGGCCTAGATATGCCTGAAGTATCCTTAGTTGCTATTTTAGATGCGGATAAAGAAGGGTTTTTACGCTCAGATCGTTCTTTAATTCAAACTATAGGCCGTGCTGCGCGTAACCTTAATGGCCGAGCAATACTCTATGGAGATAGAATCACGGGCTCTATGAGACGTGCTATCGATGAAACTGAACGACGTAGGGTGAAGCAACATCAATATAATGTAGATAACAATATTACTCCTCAAGGTGTTGTTAGGCGAATTACTGATGTTATGGGAATTGGTAACTACAGCGATGCTAAATCACTTGATAAAGTGGCAGAAGCAAATACAAATTATCATATTAACCAACAAGCAGAAGAGCCCTTACTCACTACAGGTCAAATTGATAAAAAAATAGTTGAGTTTGAAAAGTTAATGCAAGCGCATGCACAAAATTTAGAATTTGAACAAGCGGCTTCTGTGCGTGATAAAATCGCAAAATTAAGAATACAGCAACTATCGACTTAAGCTGAATTCAGGTTACTTCAAATTATTTCAGTTCTTGTATTGAGTAATGACCAAGAATTGTCGCAACAGCATCACTGCTGCAATGGGTGAGATGACTAATGTCTTCTATTATTCGGTCTTGGATATCGACTGGAAATAACATTAGTCGCTCCATATAAAGGTGAGCTTGGGTTTCATTATTTGAATCGATCATCTGCTTCAAACGTCGCGCCTGATACTTCCAAGTAGCACTCATAAGAAATCCTCAAATTTGCTTAAACACCTTATAAGTCTAGGGGGAAAGGGAAGTTACTGATATAAAATATTTATCTTAAAAAGGTTTTTAAGGAAGTTTTTCATCTATAGCGGGATAAGTCATTAATAAGCAGTATATAAATAATCGAAAAACAGTCATTTGTGGAACAAAAAAGTGATTACTTCCCGCAGTGGGGGCACCTTCCAGGATGATTTCTCTGTTTTAATTATGAAATACTTCGATGAAAGTCTACTTGGGGAGTTTCTAATTTATCAGCCAATCTAGCTAATTTTTGGTACTCTTTTTGGACGAAATAACAGTCAGTTAATACGATATTTATCTTGCTATCAAGGGTAACTTTTAGCTATCTAATTTCTTCACCAAACCTTGCTGCTAACATATCTGCGGGTTATGCAGCTAATCCGATACTAAAGAGCATGATGATAGCTGCAATCATTTTTCTTATTGGGGTAACAGGGACAACATCACCATAACCAGCAGTGGTCATGGTGACAACAAGCCACCTTAAAGAGCGTAAGATACTGCCAAAAGAACCTAGTTGTAATTCTTTATTCTACTGAATGATTGAACTATAGGTTTTTTACTTCAGCTGTTACTAACGGTGATTCAGTCATGGCAAGACTTTTAAACGACTTACTACATTCAATTTTGTAAGACTATTTATTCATAGCTGATTGGGTCGGTGACATTATTATCAGAAAAAGCCTCCAATCTCTCATCACAGGCACTACATTTTCCGCAGGCTTTATCTCGACCGTTATAACAGGTCCACGTATTACTATAATCTAGTGCCATGGCTATACCATCAGCAAGAATTGCTGATTTATTTACTGTTAAATATGGGCTGAAAATTTCAACACTTTCATAATTAGCAATTTTACAGACGTCATTCATCTTTTCGACGAATTCAGGTCTACAATCCGGGTAAATAGCATGGTCACCTGAATGAGCACCATAATAAACTTGCTCTGCGCCAACTGATACTGCATAGGCAACGGCTAATGAAAGTAAAATCATATTTCGGTTTGGCACTACCGTTGACTTCATATTGTCATCTTCGTAGTGACCTTCAGGAATATCGATATCATCAGTTAGTGATGAACCAGCAAGTAGTTGATTAATAGCTGAAATATCAATTACTTTATGATTAATATCGAGTTCATTACAGACAACACTAGCACATTCTAATTCTTTGACATGGCGTTGACCATAATCGAATGACAAGGCAAAAACTTGCTTGCCATCTTTTCGAGCACGGTTTAATACAGTAAAGGAATCCATGCCACCAGAATAAATAACAACAACTTTTTCAGCCATTTGAAGCTCTCTTAATTGATCTAAGGTATAATACAAAACAGTAATCATTTTACTAGAAATAAACATTAGGCTAAAGAAGAAATTTATTACCTAAGACAATAAAGTACTCCACAATGCAGAAGAGAAAACCATAATACCCATGAACTATAAAATTAATGAGCTTTTTGAAACGCTTCAAGGAGAGGGATCTTTTACCGGCCAGCCGTCAATCTTCATTAGGCTGCAGGGATGTCCTGTCGGATGTTCTTGGTGTGATACTAAACATACTTGGGACATTGAACTTGATGATCAAGTCACTCCTGTGGAAATGTTAGCTAAAAAAGAAGAAACGTCAAAGTGGGCTAATTATACACCTGCAGAAATTTTAGTCCTGTTTAAAGAAAAACAGTTTCGAGCAAAACACGTTGTTGTCACTGGTGGTGAACCTTGCATGGTTGATTTAACGCCATTATGTGAATTACTTGAACAACAAGGATACAGCACACAAATAGAAACATCAGGCACGTTCGAAATTATTACCACAGATAAATGTTGGGTAACTGTTTCTCCTAAAATTAATATGCGTGGTGGTTATGAAGTATTAGCTAGTGCTATGAACCGTGCAAATGAAATAAAGCACCCGGTTGCGACAGAGCAACATGTTGATGATTTAAAAATATTATTGGCAAAACACCACATTGAAAATACCCCAATATATTTACAACCGATTAGCCAGAAGCAACGAGCTACTGAGCTAGCGATAGAAACATGTATAGCTAATAATTGGCGCTTATCTGTTCAAGTTCATAAATATATTGGTATTGAATAAAAGCCTATTGGTTGGTAACTTAGCTCGCAATCACTTTGGGTACTCTTTTTGATACCCGCGTTAATAATTCATAATTAATGGTATCGCTGTTTTGAGCAACGATATCAATATTTATGTTTTTACCCCATAATTCAACAGTATCCCCGATGACAATCTCATCTAAATCAGTAATATCTACGGTGATCATATCCATTGAGACACGGCCGACCAGCGGAGCAAGCTTACCGTTAATGAAAACAGGTGTACCTGACTTAGCATTGCGAGGGTAGCCATCAGCATAACCAATAGCAACAGTTGCTAATTTCGTTGCTCGTTGAGCTTGCCAGGTATCACCATAACCAACGTACTCACCTATTTTTACTGTATGTATAGCAATAACATTTGCTTGTAGAGTCATTACTGGGATAAGCGGTTGGCTTAATGGGTTTTTACCAACAGGAGATATGCCATAAAGTGCTAAGCCTAATCGAGTATGATCACCATGACTATTTGGCCAATTTAAAATGCCAGCAGAGTTAGCCATACTAAATTCACAGCCATATTGTGAAACTAATTTTTTTAATTTAACTAATTGCTCTACAGGCTTAGTGCTATTAACTTGTTCAGCTGTTGAAAAGTGTGAGCAAAGCACTAATTTTTTTCTTTGCTTATCTGTTAGTTGTGACATGATGTTGTCGACTTGCTCAACATGGAAACCTAAACGATTCATGCCAGTATCTACTTTTAGCCATAGATCCCCAGAAAACTCAGGATCCATAGCGCTAAGCCACTTAATTTGATAGTCACTGTGTAGCATAAGAGAGAAATTATTCTCTACTGCTATCTCAAAATCACTTTCTTTAAAAGGTCCTTCAAGAATGAGTATTGTGTTATCAATGCCATCACTTCGCAGTGCTAGTGCTTCATCAATAAAACCAACGGCAAAAAGCTTAACTTTCGTGCTTAAAGCACTCGCAACTTTACTGGCATCATGACCATAGGCATCGGCTTTAATGACGGCAATAGTGTTGCTGTTGCTCGCGAGATTATCAATATACTGATAGTTTTTAACGAGGGCGTTTAAGTCGATAACTGCTTGGGTAAGTCTGGAGGTATGGTTCATATCTGTGGCTGATAATTTACTGATGAATGATTATACCAAGTTGATTAAGTTCTTTCCCACTCAGCGAGAGTTAAAGGGTATAGAGGCAAGGCATTGATTGAATAGAATGGTTATTCCCTTCTCAAAATCAATAACGCCGCATATGAACCCTTTAAACTCGCCCTATAGGAGCATACCCAATGCCCACTAACATCGTTAAATTTATTTGGTTTAGAATGACTAGACCTAAACAAATTTCCCTTGTTATTGAACATTGATCACAGCTCTGAGCTGGGAAGAAATTTAATCAAATTGGTATTACTGATAAATAAGG
>Ga0209292_1006416_pt1 | contig 11565 bp, 9 predicted proteins | sample GOMGulsemesocosm_2_FD_184634 | JGI IMG/M metagenome (GOLD analysis project Ga0209292, IMG submission 184634) | Methane-oxidizing microbial communities from mesocosms in the Gulf of Mexico - GOM9C Gulf of Mexico (SPAdes) (version 2) | ecosystem: Environmental > Aquatic > Marine > Cold seeps...
AATGACGAGAGTTTTAAGGTCAATAAACAAACTTTCGAAATCACCTATCAGCATGCTCAAATTCAACTAACTGCACTAGAATTTTCTTTGTTTAATTTATTATATACAACTCCAGAGCGTATCTATTCACGAAACCAAATTATGGATTTAGCTTATCCTGATTTACGTGATATTTCTGATAGAGCAATTGATAGCCATGTTAAAAAAATTCGTAAAAAGTTTAAAACTCAACAAATTGAAGACAATATCATTGAATCTGTATATGGCGCGGGTTACCGGTTCGTATCCCCTAAATAATGCTATTGTGTATACTATTATGCGTAATTTTGTTTGTGTTTTATTGGTTGTTCTTAGCCAAAGCAGCATTGCTTTTGAAAATAATAAACACTTTAACACCGCAAAATTTAATGCATTTATCAGTGAGCTAGAAATACTGAAAAATAGCTCGCCAAAACTGGCGGTAGATAAAGTTGAGTTAAGTGAATTAAAGAATTTTTCTGAGCTTCAACAACTAGAAATAATAGGCTTAGTTTTCTCTGCTTATGTTGATCAAGGAAATTTACAAAAAGCTATTTCATTAAATAATTTACAAGAAAAGATAGCAAGTAAGAAAAGCTTAGATGAATTTAAAGTAAAGTATTGGATTAATAAATTTGTCATAAATATAACTGAAGGAGAACAAGACGAAGCACTTAAAAGTATTACCAAAGCAAAAGATTTAGCAAGAATGGCTGGTATTACTACGTTAGACCCAACAATACTGCTTTATCTAGGCAATTACTATCGAGATATCTCTGATTATAAAGAGGCTAAATCATACTATAATGAAGCGCTAAAACTTGTCGTTTTAAATGATATACGTGCTCAATTACTCAATCAATTAGGCTCGTTACATAATCGCCAAGGTAACCCACTGCTTGCCATTAATTATTTACATGAAGCGTTAGCCATTCATGTAGAGAATAACAACTTAACCGAAGTTTCTAATACTTATTACAATATTGCACAAACCAATTTTAATATGGAAAACTTCGATTTAGCACTAAAATACTATATAGAAACCAACCGTATTGATAAAGATTTAGGGAATAGCAATAACCAAGCATACAGCGCCACTAATATTTGCAGTTTATATGGTTGGTTTGGTGAATTTGATAAAGCAGAGCAGAAGTGTGATGAAGCAAGAGAGATCTTCATTAAGCAAAACTCTCAAAGAAGTATCGCTTGGGTAAATAACTCCATAGGACAAAGTTACTTAAAGAAAGAGCAATTTATTAAACTTGAAAACCTCATGTTGGATACTTTAGAAAAATATGAGCAAGTCACCAGTAAATATGTCTTGATTAAAAGCAAAGCACTTTTGGTGAAAGCATACATTGGTTCTAAAAAATATTTAGTAGCAGAAGCTGTCGCGTTAGATATACAAGCCATGGCTGAAAAATATAAATTTTCAAATTTTTTAGAAAATATATCGTTGATCTTAAGTAATATTTATTTGGGTCTTAATGATCATGAATCGTCAATAAAATATGCACATTTATACATTAAATCAACGAGAGAAAGTAGAAATAAAGTCGAAGATAAGAGAGTTGAACGACATAAAAATAGTATCGAATTTATTACCCAGGAAAGAGATCTGGAGCGCCAAGCCCATCAAACTGTCTTAGCGGAGAAGGCCTTAGAGCTTAAAAATGAGCAATTAAAGCTGTGGAGTAGTATAGCGATGATTATTATAATTTTGGTGCTTGGGTTTAGCTACATTGTCTTGCAAAAACGCAAGCTTTCACTGAAAGAAAAAGAGCTGCTCGATAAGATCATTCATAAGAAAAACCAATTACTTGCCGATGTTTCACATGAGTTAAGAACGCCACTAACCGTTTTGAAAATGCAAATCCAAAGTTTAGAATTTAATATTGAAAATGATAAAGATCTTGCCTATCAAGCATTACATCGAAGAATTGGCGAAATCAATCGGTTAATTGCCGATATTTATGAGTTATCGAGAGCAGATGCGGGTGATATAGATTTAATGCTTGAAAATATACAACCTCTGCAATTGTTAAATGACTTTTGTAATGATACACAAGCTATTTTTTCTAGTGTTGAAGGCTTAAGTTTTACCAGTAAACTAGCGTTAACTGAAGAGTTAACAATTTACGTAGACAAAGCTAGATTTCTTCAAGTACTAACCAATTTAGTTTCTAATAGTCGCCGTTATACCAATAAACCAGGTTCAATTGTTTTTAAGGCCACGGTTGTTGACCAAGAGCTTATTTTAATGATGGAAGATTCATCCCCGGGCGTTGAAAATGATGAGTTTTCACGAATATTTGAAAGATTATACCGAGTCGATCAATCGAGAAGCCGTGAACATGGCGGCTCAGGTTTAGGACTAGCAATATGCAAAAGCTTAATTGAAGCGCAAGGTGGCAGTATTTCTGCCAAAGCAAGTCAGCTAGGCGGTTTAGCAATATTAATACGGCACCCAATAACTAAGCAGTGATAATTGCCAGTTGATATTATCTTACCGGTTTAAAGCTTTTATGTTGGCCTTTTTAACTGTGATCGCTCAACGCCACTTTGACACTTTCCGATATTAGTTTTGGCTTAATCGTAAAGCGGCAAGGTAATTTAATACTACTTATACACCCTTGGTTATAATATTTAATTCAAGTAGGATCTTTTCTCAGTTTTACTTTTGGCGAAATTAGTACTTCACCTGCTGAATCAACTGTCGCAACTCTGTCTTTACATTCAAAAAAGGCGGATGACCCAAGTCCCTTTCCTCGGATAAACATCAATTTGTATCCATATTGATTTAACCTTGATGCTGAAAACTTTTGCGCTAATGATAACCTATCGTACAAGGTTTCATCGGATAACTTTGCTGCTCTTCGTTGAAGTTTAGTTGATTCGTGAATTTCAGAAGATAAATCATTATTGTCTGTTATTTCTTCTTCATTATACGTATTCAATAATTGCGCAATCATATTATTCCAACAAAAAATTAACAATGCATTAACTTTAATATTGAACTGTGGATAAAATAAGGAGGAAAAGTAATCAATATTTGAGTTTAAGGACTGAAAATAGAGCAAGTTAGTACTTGATTTTATGATTGTTATTTTTGACGAGTTGGTTACCTAGCTATATTAGATCCACTACTTGCTGACTATTGAGTATTTCACCATGTCCTAGATTCGTAGTGATGTATAGCTCCGCGCCAGATAAACCTGCTAATTTTTTACTGGTGGTTAAGGGGGCGAACTTATCATCTAAATCATGAATTATTTTTAAACACCCGGTAAATTTTACTAAAGGTATTAGTGCATCAAGGTCAGGTATAAACATCTTGTTCTCTTTAAAGGACTCTTTAATCATTTGTTTAAATAAGGTGTCATTTAAGCCTGCTTTACGAACCGATTGCTGTAATAACTTATAAGTTTCTAGGATAGGTGAGATCACCATAAGTCCATGGTGATATGTATCGAACCAATGACTATTCGCAACAACAGAAGCACCCATGGAATGAGTTATTACAAAGTCGGTAGGAGGCAACTGCTTGGTTAAGTCTTCAAATGCTTGAATCATCAAAGGCAGAGAAGAATAATTTCCGGCACTATTTCCATGAGCGGGTAAGTCAAATGTAACGGTGCAAAACCCTTTATTGGCAAGCTTCTCCATGACTGGCCAAAATTGATAGCCACTTCCTGACCACCCATGCACTAACCAAATAACAGGCCCCTGACCATATTTATAAACTTTTACCTCACCATGTCGGGTCAGGTAGTTAAGTTTATGTACTTGCGGTGGCCAAACAGCAATCCGTTTAACGGGTCGTAGAATAGTTTTTTTCGAAAGTGATAAAGCTACATTTGGCATTAACTTCTGCATGCTGGTAGAAACTAGTTTTATCATGCGCCTTTTGATAGGGCCTATCTTTGCGAAATATCCATTGTTCATTTTGATACCATAATAATTAGAATTAGAGCCAATAAGACTTACCTACTGTTCTTTAGATTATTAAAACAAATAATTGTGTACAAAATAAGGATGAATGAAACTGGTTAAAAATGAAATGCCCAATATAAAGATAGAGTTTGTCATTCAGCTATTGTCGTTAGGGATAAATGAGATAAAAAATGAAATTCATGACGTTTTTGTTTCGAATATAAGATGGTAGTATTTTGTTATTGTTGAAAATTTCAAACATGGGATGTATCTTCTGTGTTACTAAAAATTATGATGAAACAGTAAAACGTGCTAAAAGTTTTACTTACTAAAATTGCGCTGTTTTGACGCGGTCACAATTACCAAAGGGAATGCATGAAGTTTTATATCTTGCTTATAGGGTTCAGCTGTTTTTATTTAAATGCGACGACCATTAATATTACTTATCTTGATGATGCTGAAGTGGGGTTTAATAGTACCGAACCATATACTGCCACTATAGAAAACCCTGCAACAACATTAGGTGAAGCAAGACGATTTGTTTTAGAGAAAACAGTCAGAATGTTTAGTACGCAATTTCACAATCCAACCCCCATTTTTTGGGCGGTAAGTTTTGATGAATTGGGCAGCTTCGGTGCTATAACCATTGGACCAACATTCACCGAATATACTCAAAGTAATTCTTCTGATGTGTTTGGTATCTTAAAAGTCGGTAGGCATTACCCTAAACTATTAATAGATGCTTTAACAGACAATGTTGATAGACAATTCTGGGCAGATGATGTTGATGCTTCCACACGGTTTGCACCTATTTACAATGATTATAGTTTTTCAGGTGCAGATGATGGCCATCGATTTGCCACTACTGTATTGCATGAATTAGTTCACTTGATAGGTTTTGCTTCAATAGATTGTTTAAAAGGGTGTTTACCTCAGCCTGTATCCTACAATAATCATTACAATCAATTTGTTTATGTTGAGGGGGGTTATAACACAACTTGGAATGAATTAACGTTGACTGAAAAAGAAGATGTTGCGATGGTTGAAGACACGCTTTTTTTTAAAGGCAGTGATGCAACATTAAATTTTGCCTTTAATAATCTTAATTCGGGTACCAGTGATAATGGCATTGGTTTACATTCTGGAACTAATGCCGACGGCAGTTGGGATGGACAAAGCGTTGACCATTTATCTCCAAAAATAGCACCAGCTCAATTAATGTATTCTGCAGGCGCAGATGTCAATGAATTAGGCGCGGCCGCTTATATTCTTTGTGATATTGGCTGGTGTAGGAACAATGGCTTTGTTGCTGATTTATCCCTGAAATCAACAAGTGAAACCTCAATAAAGCCAGATACTATTTCTACTATCGAATTTGAAATTGCAAATTTAAGCAATGAGACGGTTACAAATATATATTTAGATTTTGAACTTCCAAACGGCGTAGAGTTTATCGAGAACTCATCTACCGCGGGTTGTACCGTTACAGGAAATGTTGTTTTTTGTGAAGTAGCGGAACTCTTTGCTGCGCAGCACCTTAATATTGATGTGGCAGTAACAGTCAATGAAGGCCAATTTACCATTGATAGTAAACTGTACTCACAGTCTTTTATCATCGATCCCAAGGGAGAAAATAATTTAAGCAGTCTACAAATTATTTCAGAAGTATCCGCATTTTCGACAATTTCACTCGAAGAAAAATATAGTGTAACCTCAGGCGATAAAGTAAGCATAGCCCCGCAATTTGACGAAAATCCAGATGATGAATTTAGTTTTAGCTGGTCTATTGAAAGTGGTTATGAATTCACATTCGAGCAAGACTCTACTACCGGTATTTTAAGCTTGACTGCCCCAGAGGTGAGCCTTATAACATCAACCACTCTTTCATTAACGGTTCAAAGCAAAGGGCGAGCTGTTGTAAAACACATAAACCTTGCTATTTCACCAAAACCCGCCACAGCTAAAGTAAATACTAATGACAAAAGCAGTGGAGGGGGGGGATAAAATCTCATGTCACTATGGACATTATTACTCCTAATAGTGATGAGAAAGAAGTTACTATGAAGATCGGTAGCCAAGTTTCAATGGTGATGTCAGCTGAGCTGTCTATTTCAACAGGTAAATTACAATGGGTTCAATTTCTCGGTTATTTTGACCACCCAGATTGCGATCAATAAGGCGATATGATGCAAAAGGTTTTTGATTTTATTGTAGTTGGCGGTGGCTCTGCCGGTTGTGTTTTGGCGTCACGTCTAACTGAAAATAATGCGGTGAATGTGCTACTGATTGAAGCTGGCAGTGACGATAAAAGCGTTGCTATTCATATGCCTGTTGGCTCGGCTGCAATGGTCCCCAGCAATTATAAAAATTGGGCGTATCAAACGACACCACAAAAAGGCTTAAACGGTCGGCGAGGCTATCAACCCCGAGGTAAAGTACTAGGGGGATCTAGCTCGATAAATGCGATGATCTATATTCGAGGCCATAAAGACGACTATGACGACTGGCAAGAGCTAGGTTGGGGCTGGGATGATGTTTTACCTTATTTTAAAAAATCAGAAACGAATGCCGTCTTCCATGATGAGTTACATGGTGTTCAAGGACCACTAAAGGTCGATAATTCACGTTCTAATCACCCAGTTGCCGATGCATTTATAAAAGCGGGTAGAGCATTGGGTTATAAATATTGTCACGACTTTAATGGTATCGACCAAGAAGGAGTGGGCCGCTACCAAGTCACTCAGGTTAATGGTCAACGTTGCAGCGCTGCTAAAGCGTATCTTACCCCGATTAGAAGCCGGAAGAATTTGACCATTTTAACCAATACCAGCGTAACCAAATTACTAATAAACGACAAAAAATGTCAAGGTGTTGAGATTAAACATCAAGGTGAATTAATAAACATCACCGCTACAAACGAAGTCTTGCTGGCGGCGGGAGCATTCACCTCTCCGCAACTATTATTACTGTCGGGAATTGGCGCGAATGAAGATCTCGAACCTTTTGGTATTAAGCAAGCACTTGAATTACCTGGGGTAGGTGAAAACTTAAGTGATCATCTTGATTATATAAGTGCTTACCAAGCCAATACCCATAAAATATTCGGCTTATCGTTGAAAGGGTGCGTCTTTTTTTCCAAAGAATTGGTTAAATATGCAGTTAAACGTCAAGGGATTTTTAGTTCAAATTTTGCAGAAACCGGCGGTTTTTTAAAAACAGATCCGAAAATAGCACGACCTGATATTCAGTACCATTTTGTTATCGCGGTGGTTAAAGACCATGCTAGAAACTGGCAAGCAGCGTTAAAACATGGTTATAGCGCACATACTTGCGTATTACGACCTAAAAGCCGAGGTACCGTCAAACTTAGTTCTGCTAATGCGTTTGATGCACCTTTGATTGATCCCAATTTCTTAGGTGAAGATGAAGATGTTCAAACCCTACTAAAAGGGGTTCGCATGGCATCAGAAATTTTAGAGCATCCTGAAATGTCCTGCTTTAAAAAGTCGTCGATAGATAAAGAGTATCAGTTGTCTGATGAAGCATTAATCGCCCAAATTCGAGAAAATTCGGACTCTATTTACCATCCGGTTGGCACCTGCAAAATGGGGGTTGACGACATGGCTGTTGTGGATGCTTCATTGAAGGTTCACGGTATTAAAGGTTTAAGGGTTGTAGACGCATCTATTTTTCCTAACCTAATTGGCGGAAATACCAATGCACCTACTATGATGGTGGCAGAAAGAGCTGCAGATTTTATCAAACAAGAATGGCAACTAACCTAGTTGTAAAAATGATAATTGACCGTTATGCCAATATACTGAAATTTAGGAACTTCTAGTTTAATTGTTAATCTTATATGGATAATAAAACAGCATTAAATTAAGATAAGTTATATTTGTACATTGAATCAAAATACGAGTTAAATAAGCCAAGGGCATTGATGAGAGTTTTACTTTACGCACTATTAGGGATGATTATTAGTACAACTGAATTGTTTGCAGAAACGATACGGATCACTACCGGAGAATGGGAGCCATTTTTCTCCAAGTACAGTTACCAATATGGGCTTGATTCTCATATAGTGACAGAAGCATTTAAACTAGAAGGTATTGAAGTAGAGTGGGGGTTTTTCCCATGGCAACGCGCTAATGAATATGCCAAAGATGAAAATAATTGGGATGCATCTTGTTGTTGGTGGCCGGATGATTTAACCAAAAAAGAATTTTTTGTCAGTGATCCAATAACTCAAACCTCTTTCGTCTTTTTTCACCTTAAAAGCTATAACTTTCATTGGAATTCCTTACAAGATTTACACGGCATGAAAATAGGGGGCACCTCAAAATATGATTATGGCAAAGAGTTTATGGATGCTCTTGAAGAAAAAACTTTAAATGTTGAGTTTACAAGTAAGGATGAATTCAATTTTAAAAAATTAGTTGCTGGGCGCATTGAAATATTCCCGAATGACCCCGATGTTGGAAACGCTCAAATTAAAAATTACTTATCACCCGATGAAGCTGACCTGTTAACACAAAGTCCTAAAGAATTCGGAGTAAGTACGCTTCATTTAATTGTCAGTAAAGAAAATAAGCGTAATCAATACTTCCTAGATAAATTTAATGCCGGTTTGAAAAAGTTGAAAGCCAGTGGCCGGTATCAACAAATGTTGAGAGACTTAGAATCTGGAAAATATGATAAAAAAGACTTCATTTTTGAGAAAAAATAACAAATTAACAAGGACAAACTTTGCGCTATTTACACTTTGATGATATTTGCATCGATACCCATAATCAATTGCTTTATCGTCAAGATGAAACCATTAAATTAGCCCCGAAAGTTTATGACTTGTTGGTGTTCCTTTGTCAAAACAGCCAAAGAGTGATCAGTAAAGATGAGCTGATGGAGCAAGTTTGGACTGGCACCTTAGTTACAGAAAATGCAATTAGCCGTACCTTAGTAAAAGTAAGAAAAGCGCTAGCAGATGATCCTAAGAACCCCCTGTTTATTATTACTGTGCCACGTAAAGGTTATCGAATGGTGGCAGAGTTTACTGCCTCTGAAACAGTCGAAAATCAGCCTGCTGGGCAAAGTCTTGATAGTAATAATGAAAGTGCAGAAAAAGATATTGAAAGTGATATTGACCAAGTTACCAATAAACCGTTAGTAAATAAAATGACGAAAAATGCCATATGGGTTGGCATTGGAATAATGACCCTCATAGTGTTCACATTAACATTGTCGTCGACAAAGAATACGGTATTACAAACCAAGCAAGTTAAGCCGTTAACTCGTGAAGTGGGAGTCGAACTTTATCCAGCACTCTCACCTGATTTATCGCATTTAGCTTATAGTAAACAAGTCTCAGGTAAGCCGTCATACATCAATATTGAAAATATGCAAAGTCATGTTAAACGTACTATTTCTCATGCAAGAGGGGCTCTGAGTAAACCTGTGTGGTCGCCAGCCGAAAATAAGCTCGCCTTTTTGTATCAACATAATAGTGTTTGTATGATTTTTTGGGCAGAGGTCGAAAAGATTAAAAATAAAGATAGTTGGCAAACTATCACTGAATGTGGTGCAGAAAGTAGTCCTCACTTGGTATTTTCCCCTGATGGTCAATCCTTCTATTTTAACGACCGACAGTCTGCTAGTCATGGCTACCAAATTTTCCGTGTCAATTTAAGCAATAACGAAAAGGAAATTGTTAATCAACCTATTACTAATGGCCTAGGTAATTACAGTTTTGATATCTCGCCTGATGGTGAAAAATTAGTGATGATTAATAGTGCCTTTTCACCTACAACACGTGTTTATACCCTCGATATTAATAGCTCTACTCTAGAGCAAACGGCGCAATTAGAGTATTTGATGCGTTCAGTTATTTGGCATCATGACAGTGAAAGCATTATTCATCCTTCACCACATCCAGCATATGAACTTTGGCAAAGTAACCTTAACGGTACTAAGTTAGCTGTGGTTGCCAGTAATACCTCAAGGGTCAAACATTTATCTCGCCTTAATAACGGCAAAGATTTTACGTTTGTCTCTTATTTATTAAACCGAGATATTTACTTTGAAGGTATAGACCAAACTAGCGTAGCACTCGATAACTCAACCGTGATGGATTATTTACCAACCTTGGCCAATAACAGTAATCAATATGCTTTTGTATCTAAACGTTCTACCTCAGCTGAAGTTTACTTAAGTGATTTACAAGGTGCTGTAAAATCAGATCGTGCTCTGCAGCTAAGTACTTTTAACAATCCAATAAAGCTATATGATTTGGCATTTTCACCGAACGATAGTCAGTTAATGATATTGGCTGATAATCAAATTTATATTGCCAGCATAAGCAGCAAATCAGTCGTTAAATTGCCACTTGATGATATGGCAATTGTGGGTGTCAGCTGGCAAGATGAAAACAATTTATTATTGTCTACGGTAAAAAATGCCGATTGGACTTTGATGAACTTTAATATTGAAAAGGCAGAGTTATCGCGTTTAAACATTGGTTATCAAGGTGGAGTTTATTCAACTGTCGATGATCATTTTTATTTTATCGCCGATGATAGTTATCAAGTGATCAAATTTTCAGATTTATCAACAATGCCACAAGCCATAGATTTAACTTGTCAGCCTAGTATTATCAATCGGAAGTTGAATTTAAAAGTGACAGCGACTGGTTTGGCATGTTCATCAAGTGAAGACGAAGGAGAATACAAACATTACTCCTTTGCATTACAAAGTAGCCAGTCTTGGCAAAAGCCATCAGTAAATGATGATTTTAATGTAAATAATGCAGGAGTCATTTATACAAAAATGCAGCGTTCTGTCGCAGACATTATGCAAACAACCAGTTTATAAATAAAAAATATATTTCAATATTACCTAGGTTGTTTGTTTAAGCTTATGTTTTAATTGAATTATAGTTGTGACCACCGTGGTGGTCACAACTCCTTCCGCATTATTCACACATTAATCCCGATTTATTCCTTATTTTTTTCCGCTGCTGATTAACACTGTTGTTGTCATTAACCAGCAGGAAAAATTATGGACAAGCCAATAGCGAATCGCACCAGTAAAAAACATCAACCTAAGGTGCTTTTTATTGTCATTAGTATCAGCTTACTTATTGCTATATTTGCTTTTACCCAACGAAGTTCTGCCAATGGGAAAAACTACAATGTATCTGCAGATAACTTAATTGTTAGCACAATTGTACAGGGAGAGTTTGCAGAATATTTGCCGTTACGAGGTGTTGTTGAACCTGAAAAAACCATTTTTATTGATGCCATTGATGGCGGGAGGGTTGAAGATGTACTTATCCAAGAAGGGGCTTTAGTTGAGCAAGGACAAGCAATATTAAAGCTTAGTAATACCAATTTGCAATTAAACGTTTTAGCAAGGGAAGCCGAAGTTTCTGAGCAAATTAATAATATGCGTAATACTCGTTTAGCGTTAGAACAAAATCAATTGGCATTAAAACGTGATGTAATTGAGCTAGATTTTGCTGTACTGCGGCTACAAAAACAATTTGCCCGTACTGAAGTGCTGGTTAAGAAAGGATTAATTTCACAAACCGCTTTTGAAACCGTCGAAGATGAATTAGCG
>Ga0209292_1006418_pt1 | contig 11565 bp, 10 predicted proteins | sample GOMGulsemesocosm_2_FD_184634 | JGI IMG/M metagenome (GOLD analysis project Ga0209292, IMG submission 184634) | Methane-oxidizing microbial communities from mesocosms in the Gulf of Mexico - GOM9C Gulf of Mexico (SPAdes) (version 2) | ecosystem: Environmental > Aquatic > Marine > Cold seeps...
CAGAGTATATAGATGCTCCAGCCTCATTTACTATAAAAACTTGCACTTCTCTATCAAAACGAATCTTTTTAATAAAAGCTTCCGTTTCCCTTGATGCTGTTCCGTTTCCAATAGCAATAGCTTCAATTTTATAAGCGTTAACTAATGATTTTATCTTCTTTAGCGCATCTGTTTCTTTCTTTTGAGGCGGATGTGGATAAATCGTTTCATTATGAACTAAATCACCATTTTCATCCAAGCACACCACTTTACAACCACTTCTAAATCCAGGATCCAAAGCTAAAATTCGTTTTTCACCTAAAGGAGCTCCTAAAAGCAATTGCTTTAAATTATTAGAGAATACTTGTATGGCCTTTTCATCTGCTTTTTCTTTTGCTTCTTTTAAGGATTCATTACTTATTGCAGGCTGTAATAAACGCTTATAGGCGTCTTCAATGGCAATAAAAATCTGATCAGCACAAGATTGACTTCCTGTTTTAATAACCGTGTTATCAATGCTATCCAACACTTCTTCTTTATCAACTTCAACTTTCACACGCACAAACCCTTCGTTTTGTGCGCGTAATAAGGCTAATAACCTATGAGAAGGTGCCTTACTTAAAGGTTCGCCCCAATCAAAATACTGTTGGAATTTCTGTGCCTTTTCTTCGTCTTTTTTTGTTTTAATAATTTTTGAAGAAATCACTGATTTTCGTTGATACATACGCCTGATTTTCTGACGCACGAACTCATTTTCATTTATCCATTCTGCAATAATGTCACGTGCACCTTCTAAAGCTTCGTTTGTATTTTCAACCTGCCCTTTTGTATAACGTGAAGCGGTAGTCTCAATACTTAAATCCTGCTGTTTCATAATGATTTTTGCCAAGGGCTCTAATCCTTTTTCACGAGCAACTGAAGCCTTTGTTTTTCGTTTTTTCTTATATGGTAAGTATATATCTTCTAACTGAACTAAATCAACAACTTTCTCAATTTTATGTTGCAATTCTGACGTTAACACCCCTTGCTCTTCAATTGCTTTTAAAATAGTTCCTTTTCGCTTTTCTAATTCTTCAAAAAGGGCTTTATACTTCACTATTTCCCCAACAGCAACCTCATCCAAATTACCCGTCATTTCTTTCCTGTACCTCGATATAAAAGGAATGGTAGCATCTTCATCTAATAAGATTAATGTATTCGCAATACTTTTTTCAGGTAACTGTGTTGCTTTGACTATATAGTTTAGTTTGTTCATTTTCTAGCAAAAATATTTATGAAGATAAAATTCTATTCTCGATACAATTTTCTATTGAAAATCACTCGAATTGACGAATTTTTATATTTTAATAATAATTTTTAAGGAGACTACTTCCCCTCCACAATAACTACTATTTCTCCTTTAGGAGCTTTGTTTTCGAAATGTGTAAGTACTTCTTTTGCGGTACCACGAACCGTTTCTTCGTATAATTTGGTTAATTCTCTGGAAACCGACACTTGTCTATCCTCTCCAAAATACTCGCAAAAATGCCCTAGGGTTTTTACTAATTTATGTGGCGATTCGTAAATAATCATAGTACGTGTTTCCTCAGCAAGTAATTTAAAACGTGTTTGCCTTCCTTTTTTTACAGGCAAGAACCCTTCAAACACAAACTTATCATTTGGCAATCCAGAGTTCACTAAAGCGGGAACAAAAGCAGTAGCTCCTGGCAAACAATCTACTTCAATACCCTCATTTACACAGGCTCTGGTAAGTAAAAAACCAGGGTCGGATATTGCTGGAGTACCAGCATCAGATATTAAGGCTATCGTTTGTCCAGCTTTTAATTTTTGAATTACACTTTCCACCGTTTTATGCTCATTATGCATATGGTGGCTTTGCATGTGCGTATTTATTTCAAAATGCTTTAATAATTTCCCTGAAGTTCTAGTGTCTTCTGCAAGAATTAAGTCCGCTTCTTTTAGGACTCTTATTCCTCTAAAAGTCATGTCTTCTAAGTTACCAATAGGCGTTGGTACTATATATAATTTACTCATGAGCATACTAAATCAATGTCCTCCATGCAAGCATAAGAGGTCTGAATTAAAAAATAATAGTTGTAGTTAGAGGCACCCCTCAAAAAGTAAACCCCACTTGTAGGATTACTGATGCAAGATTAACTATCCTTTTTCAATAAAACACAATTTATAATAATATTTTAAGGCTAAGCTAACAATGTTTGCTTTGAAAATAAAAGTTACAAGTGACTTAAGAAAATTTACCTTCCAAAAAAGAAACTAAACGCTGTTCATACGCTTCTTTTCCAATCCAATTGTTGTATTCTGGCTTGACCATGTTATTTAAAAATTCTAGTGCTTCTAATTCACTTGTAGAAGTGTTTAACTGAGATATTACACGGTTAAAATCTTCAGTACTTCCATTAAATAAATGTTTCACAAATGCAATGCGATCGTTTAAACCAATGGTAATACCCTTTTTTAGTCGGTCGTTTAAAGAGGCTTGTTTATTTGATACTTGTTCAATATCCTGTTGTGAAGGAGTGACCGTTTCCATATCTTTTTTACCTACAGAAGGTTGTGCCATTACTGCTTCAAACATATCATCAATTTGTTGCGTTTCTGGCTCCATCTGAGCAACAATATCAATCATTTTTTCAGTTGCTGATTCTACAAGATGATCTTCCATTTTTTCATCAGAAACAAATAAATTTTCATCTAAAGTGGACAAAATCCCAACATCTCCAAAATCTGTTTCTATGGGCACCACTTCTTCTTTTATCAATTCTTGAACAACTTCTACAGGAATACTTTCAGTTGTTTCTTGAACAGCAGGATTCTCTTCAATAAATTTAAAAATTGTTAATTTTTCATACAATTCCTTTGCTAAATTTTGCATCTCTGAAACCGACATTTCTTGTGAAGAACTTCGTATTTTTTCAGCAAGTGCTAATAAATCTGATTTAAGTATGTTTTTCATTGCCAATTAAGCGTTTTATATTCCTATTAATTTCTTGAAATATACTAAATTAAACGCTAAAAAAGGCATTCATATTGTTTAAGATTTTTTATACAAAATACACAAGGCTGTTTTACGAATCAATACATTAAATTTATGTAGTTTTGTTAAATACACTTTTACACTTACTATAAAACACTATGTTTCTAGAAAACACCGTAAATCATAAAGAAAAATTTGGCTGGATTGAAGTTGTTTGTGGCTCCATGTTTTCTGGTAAAACAGAAGAATTAATCAGACGCTTAAGACGAGCTCAATTTGCCAAACAACGTGTTGAAATTTTTAAACCCTCTATAGATACTCGATATGATGATGAAATGGTGGTTTCTCATGATTCAAATGAAATTAGATCAACTCCCGTTCCAGCAGCTGTAAATATTCCAATTTTAGCCGATGGTTGTGATGTAGTAGGTATTGATGAAGCACAGTTTTTTGATGATGGTATTGTAAAAGTTTGTAATGATTTAGCTAACAAAGGAATCCGTGTAATTGTTGCTGGATTAGATATGGATTTTAAAGGAAATCCGTTTGGTCCTATGCCTGCATTAATGGCCACGGCAGAGTATGTTACCAAAGTACATGCGGTATGTACCAGAACTGGTAATTTAGCACAATACAGTTACCGAAAAGCATCTAGTGATGATATTGTATTACTTGGAGAAACTGAAGAATATGAACCTTTAAGTAGAGCAGCATATTACAAAGCAATGCTTAAAGAACAGATAAAAGATTTTGATGTTGACGCTGATGAGGTTTCAATTTAAAATATTCCATTGATGTCCAAAACTCAAGAAACCACTTTAGAAATTGACCTTAATAAACTCAAACATAATTTCGAGTTTATTAAACGAAATTTACATGACGACACGAAATTTTTAGCAGTAGTTAAAGCTTTTGCTTATGGTAGTGATTCAGAAGTAATAGCCAATTATTTACAAGAACTAGACGTTGATTATTTTGCTGTTGCATATGTTAGCGAAGGAATACAGTTGCGTAAAGCAGGCATACACAAACCCATACTAGTTTTACATCCACAATCGGTAAACTTTAAAACATTAATTGAGTATAGTTTAGAACCTAACTTGTATAGTTTTAGAGTACTAAATGAATTTATTGCAGTTGCTACCGATTTAAATCAAACAGAGTACCCTATTCATATAAAGTTCAACACAGGTTTAAATCGTCTAGGATTTAAAGCAGATGCTATTGATAAAATAGCTAAAATAACCAATACCTGTTCTACTATTAAAGTGACTTCCATTTTTTCTCATTTAGCGGCAAGTGAGGATCTAAATGAAAGAGAATTTACGGTTCAACAAATAGAACGTTTTAAAGCTATTAAAACTATCTTTGAAACTAAATCAACCTCTAAGCCTTTTGCGCATTTAACAAATACTTCAGGGATCTTAAATTACCCTGAGGCTCATTTTGATATGGTACGAACTGGTATTGGCCTATACGGTTTCGGAAATTCTGCTATTCATAATAAAAACCTTAGACCAATAGCGTCTTTAAAATCTATTATTTCTCAAATTCACACAATTCAAAAAGGGGAAAGTTTAGGATATAATATGGCTTTTACCGCCAAAGAAACAACCAAAACAGCTACTATTCCTATCGGACATGCTGACGGCATCTCCAGACAGTATGGTAACGGAAAAGCCTATGTGTTTATTAACAATCAAAAAGCACCAATCATTGGTAATGTCTGTATGGACATGATTATGGTGGACATTACTACGATTGTTTGTAATGAAGGTGATGAGGTTATTATTTATGACGGGCAACATACAGCTTCTGAATTTGCAAATTCAGCAAATACGATCTCTTACGAAATCATTACAGCTACCTCTAGGCGAATAAAACGAATAATTCATCGGTAAAAAACATTGTTTTTAACTCTTTTCAAGAATTATTAAGATTTTCTTGTACATTCGTAATTGATCTAACTAATTAAAAAAACATCATAAATTATGAGCATGATAAAAGAATTTAAAGATTTCGCAATGAAAGGAAATCTTGTTGATATTGCGGTAGGTTTTGTTATGGGAGCTGCTTTTAAAGAAGTAGTAACCGCATTTACAGGAGGAATTGTTTCTCCATTAATTGGATTAATTTTCAATGCAGACTTCAAAGATTTAAAATATGTCGTAAAAGAAGGTATTGCAAATGCCGAAGGAAAAATAGAAGGTGAAGTTTCTGTTTTATGGGGTGCATTTTTAACAAACGTTATCGACTTTATTATCGTTGCATTTGTAATGTTTATGATTGTAAAAGCAGTTAATAAAATGAAGAAGAAAGAAGAGGCGGCTCCTGCTGCACCAGCTGGACCTACTCAAGAACAGTTATTAGGAGAAATTAGAGATTTATTGAAAAAATAAACGCTGTTGATATTTGTATTAAAAGCCGCTTTTGAAGCGGCTTTTTTTATATTTAATGTTTTTATATAACATTTTGTGATATTGTATTTTTATGAGAAAATAATTAACCTTCACATTGGATAAATACCTATTTTTGTATCATAATTTTTTGATTTAAAATAACAATACAAATGAAAGTAGCAGTTGTTGGAGTAACAGGAATGGTAGGTAGTATAATGCTTGAAGTATTAAAGGAACGTAATTTTCCTATGACGGAATTGATTCCAGTTGCTTCAAAAAAATCAGTAGGTAAAAAAATCACCTATAACAATGAAACCTATTCTGTTGTTGATTTAGAAACCGCAGTAGCTTCAAAACCTGATATTGCTTTATTTTCCGCAGGTGGAGGAACTTCATTAGAATGGGCGCCAAAATTTGCTGCAGTTGGAACAACAGTAATTGATAATTCTTCAGCTTGGAGAATGGATTTAACTAAAAAATTGGTGGTTCCAGAAATAAATGCAAACCAGCTAACTAAAGAGGATAAAATTATTGCAAACCCTAATTGTTCTACCATACAAATGGTATTGACATTGGCCCCTTTACATAAACAATACAACATTAAAAGAATTGTAGTATCTACATACCAATCTATTTCAGGAACTGGTGTTAAAGCGATAAAACAGTTAGAAAATGAGCTTGCTGGTATTGAAGGGGAAATGGCATATCCACATCCTATTCATCAAAATGCATTGCCTCACTGCGATGTGTTTGAAGAAAACGGATACACTAAGGAAGAAATGAAATTAGTACGTGAAACACAAAAAATTCTTGGAGATAAAAGTATTGCAGTTACAGCAACTGCTGTAAGAATCCCTACCTCTGGAGGGCATAGTGAATCCGTAAATGTTCAATTTGAAAATGATTTTGAACTTTCCGAGGTTCGCAACTTATTAAAAAATACTCCTGGCGTAACATTACAGGACAACCCTGAAACAAACACTTATCCTATGCCTATATACGCAAAAGGAAAAGATGATGTGTTTGTAGGTAGAATTCGAAGAGACGGATCACAAGCTAATACGCTAAATTTATGGATTGTTAGTGACAACCTTCGTAAAGGCGCAGCTACAAACACAATTCAAATAGCCGAACACTTAATAATCAATGGTTTAGTAAAATAAGTCGTTACTTTTCGTCGAAGAAAAGCATCAATTAATCGGATAATGTTTTTTATCCGATTAATTAATATTAACTTGTAGTTAACTTAAACTCTGTAATTCAATTAATTAATCAATAATTATTGTTTCTTATGGGGTCAAATTATACACTCATTATTCGGTTTTTATTAGGTATAATCCTAATAATTTTAGGCGCAAATCAGTTTGTGCATTTTTCAAATTTATTTAATTTTTCTGGCGAACTTTTAGGCTTGAGTTCTATTGATTTATTTTATGGCACACTATTCCTTGTTTCAGGGGTATGTATACTATTTAAAAAAGCTATGCCCGTAGCTCTAATCATCTTAGCCTTTTTTGCTATTCAAGTCTTATCCTACCTCCTAAAAAACAACCCAAAAGATATTTTTAGTCCTATTGGCTTAGTTGGTCTCTTGATTTTTCTAAACCTGGTAGACAATAAACAGCGCTTTCGAAACTTATTTAGATAAGTAGTTGAACCCTGTTAAAAATACTCTTATACCTAATAAGAGTATTTTTTTTATGCTTAAATTTGGAAACCTATCATTTAAAAAAAGTACTCATGACTAAAAAAATTGTTGTCTCACTTTTTACAATCGTATTAATAACTGCGTGTAAAACAGAAACTAAAGACGAAACCCTAACGATGAAAACCACATATCCAGAAACTCCAAAAGGAAACGTAGTTGACAGTTATTTTGACGCTAAAGTAAATGACCCATATAGATGGTTAGAAGATGACCGAAGTCCAGAAACCGAAGCTTGGGTTGCTGAACAAAACAAGGTTACTTTCGCTCACTTAGATGAAATTCCGTATCGTAAAACTTTAAACGATCGTTTATCTAAATTATGGAACTACGAAAAAATTGGTGCTCCATTTAAGGAAGGTATACATGAATATTATTATAAAAACGACGGTTTACAAAACCAATATGTCATCTACAGAAAAAAAGCGGAAGGATCAGACGAGGTTTTCTTAGACCCGAACACTTTTTCGGAAGGTGGAACTACTTCTTTAGGAAATGTTAGTTTTTCTAAAGATGGTAAAATACTTGCTTATTCTATCTCTGAAGGAGGAAGTGATTGGAGAAAAGTAATTGTAATGGATGCTGAAACTAAAGAAATTAAAGAAGATACTTTAATTGATGTAAAATTTTCTGGATTATCCTGGAAAGGAAACGAAGGGTTTTATTATTCTAGTTATGACAAGCCAAAAGGAAGTGAACTATCTGCTAAAACTGATCAACATAAATTATATTTCCATACCCTAGGAACTAAACAAAGTGATGACCAATTAATTTTTGGAGGAACAGAAGATCAAAAAAGACGTTATGTTGGAGGTGGTGTTACAGAAGATAATAAGTACTTAATTATTTCAGGAGCTGAATCTACCTCTGGAAACGACTTATTTATTCAAGATTTAAGGAAACCTAACGCACCATTAGTGCAAATGGTAAAAGGGTTTGATTTTGATTCTAATGTGATTGAAAATGATGGTGACAGATTATTTATTGTTACCAATAAAAACGCTCCTAATAAAAAAGTAGTAACAGTTAATACTAAAAACCCTAAAGTAGCAAACTGGGTAGATTTTCTTCCTGAAACAGAAAATGTATTATCTACAAGTACTGGTGCAGGTTATTTCTTTGCTGAATATATGAAAGATGCCGTTTCTCAAATAAAACAATACGATTACAATGGGAAATTAATTAGAGAAGTTGAATTACCTGGTGTAGGTAGTGTTGGTGGTTTTGGAGGTAAAAAAGAGGTTAAAGATTTATATTTCTCTTTTACCAATTATACCAACCCAAGTACTATTTATAAGTTCAACCCAAAAGAAGGAACTTCCGAAGTATATAGAAAACCAGAAATCGATTTTAATTCTGACAATTACGAGTCTAAACAAATTTTTTACACCTCTAAGGACGGTACCAAAGTGCCTATGATTATTACTCATAAAAAAGGTATTGAACTAAATGGTAAAAATCCAACCATTCTTTATGGATATGGCGGATTCAACATTAACCTTACACCAAGTTTTAGTATCGCTAATACTATTTGGTTAGAACAAGGTGGTATTTATGCTGTTCCGAACTTACGTGGTGGAGGTGAGTATGGTAAAAAATGGCATGATGCAGGTACACAATTAAAGAAGCAAAATGTATTTGATGATTTTATAGCAGCTGCTGAATACTTAATGGAAAACAAGTATACATCAAGTGATTATTTAGCAATTAAAGGAGGGTCTAATGGAGGTTTATTAGTAGGAGCCACTATGACGCAACGTCCGGACTTAATGCAAGTGGCTTTACCTGCTGTTGGAGTTTTAGATATGCTTCGTTACCATACCTTTACTGCAGGAGCAGGGTGGGCATATGATTATGGAACTTCTGAACAATCTAAAGAAATGTTCGATTATTTAAAAGGGTATTCTCCTGTGCACAATGTAACAAAAGGAACTAAATATCCTGCAACAATGGTACTAACAGCTGATCATGATGATCGTGTAGTTCCTGCACACTCGTTTAAATTTATTTCTGAATTACAAGACAAACAAGCGGGTGACTTACCTGTTTTAATACGTATTGATACCAATGCTGGACATGGTGCTGGAAAACCAGTTGCCATGCAAATAGCTGAGCACGTAGATGTTTTTGCCTTTACATTACACCATATGGGATTTGAAAAATTACCAAATAACAAATAATGAAATATGTAAGCTACATTTGTGTATTCGTAATCCATTTTTCTTGCACTAATAAAGAAAAAAACCTTGATTGGATACTCGGTAACTGGGAACGTACTAATAATAGTAAAGGAACTCAAAACTATGAATCTTGGACTAAAAAATCCAAAGATGAATATGTTGGATTCGGATACACCCTTAAAGACAAGGACACTTTTTTTAAAGAGAATATCAGATTAATACATATTAAAGATATTTGGAATCTTGAAGTTTTTGGAGTTAATGAAACTCCAACATTATTTAAATTTATTTCTAATACAACTAATAGTTTCACTTGTCAAAACCTACAAAATGAATTCCCGAAAAGAATTAAATATTCTTTTGATGGAGAAAATTTGAAAGCCATTATTTCTGATGACAACAACGAAATTCCTTTTCTATTTAAACAGGAATAGCTACTTATTGTAAATAAAGAGTTTATTAAACGGAAAGTCATTGACTTTCCGTTTTGCTTTTTATATAATAGAGTTTACTCATTCAAGTAAGCACTTCACTCATTTATAGTTTTAAAACCAACTAATACTAAGTACATTTAATGTAACAACAACATTTATCATTTTGAGCCTGCCTGAACACTTAATTTATTATTAACTATAATTAGCCTTGGCAGGCTTAATTTGATAAACTATTTTCCTAAACACACAAAAAGAAAGTTATATAAAAAACAAACTTTTATAGACTTGATAATTTTTATATCTTAGCCAGATGACTCATTTCGGCACTATACTTACTGGTATTGCATTTTCCCCTAACTTAAAAGCTAATGTTTTTGAAACTTTACGATTGGGTAGTTTTTTAAATTCAAAAGTGATTTTGGTTCATGTAGGTAAAAAAAACAACGAAAAAGAGGAGAAAATTTCTGAGTATTGTAATGCTTTCCCTGAGTTTAAAGAGAGTGTTACAGTCATATGGGAAAGTGGTAATCCGGTTGATGTCATAATAAATGCTTGTAAAAACCACAAAGCTGACTTATTGATTTTAGGAGCTACTAAGCGAAAGAAATCAAAGAGGTATTATTTAGGAGCTGTTGCTAAAAAAATTGCTAAAAAAGCCCCTTGTTCTCTATTGTTATTTATTAAACCCTCAATAGAACGAATACCATGTAGACATATTGTCGTAAATGGATTAAAACATCCAAAAACAAACAACACCATTCAAGCTTCATTTGAATTTGCAAATGCTATAGGGACTAATAAAATTACTATAGTAGAAGAAATTGCACAAAGTGAAGTAACAATAAAGGTAGATGATGATCAATCTTTAGAAAAATCTACCTTATTACAAGAACAAATTTTAGAACGAGAGACTTCAAGAGTTTCAACTATTTTAAATGAAATAGATGATTCTCTAAAAAAAGATATTACCATTAAATCACAAGGTATTTTTGGAACACGAGGATACTCTATTGGGCATTATGCTAAAATTCAACGCGCTGATTTATTAGTGATGAATAAACCCGAAAAATCTACCTTTTGGGACAAAATTTTCCCTCAAGATATTGATTATATTTTATCTGAATTACCAACCGACGTATTAATTATTCATTGACAAACTCAAGAAACATAAAGTCCTTTTTTACGGCATTACCTAAAAATATTTTTGCTGGTTTTGTGGTATCACTTATTGCACTACCCTTAGGTATTGGTCTAGCATTAGCATCTGAAGTACCTCCTATTGCTGGAATTGTAACGGCAGTTGTTGGAGGTGTATTAGTGGCTATACTAGGTGGAAGTAATGTAACTATAACAGGTCCTGGGAACGGGTTAGTTGGTGTAGTTGCAGGTGCAGTATTATTGTATGCTGACCAAAGTGGATTAACTGGTGCTGAAGGAATATACGAAGGGTATTTAATTGTATTAGCTGCTGTAATATGCTCTGGACTACTAATGCTTATTCTTGGTTTTTTACGTTTAGGAAAACTCTCTAACTACTTTCCTTCATCAGCAATACAAGGAATGTTGGCCGCAATTGGATTAATTATTTTAGGAAAACAATTTCACATCATGATGGGAAACAGAATTTCTAAAAACGGCAGCCTAGAGTATCTAACAGAAATCCCTCAAACCATAATAAAATCATTTTCTTATGGAGATACAAGCCTAACTTTTGCAATGCTCTCTGGCGTTATAAGTTTAGTAATCATGGTTTTTTATGCCAAAATAAGAAACAAATACTTACAATTAATTCCAGCTCCAATGTGGATTGTTTTATTGGCAATCGGATTCAGTTATTATTATGAATTGGTATTACAATTACCCAACCCAATTC
>Ga0209292_1006419_pt1 | contig 11564 bp, 9 predicted proteins | sample GOMGulsemesocosm_2_FD_184634 | JGI IMG/M metagenome (GOLD analysis project Ga0209292, IMG submission 184634) | Methane-oxidizing microbial communities from mesocosms in the Gulf of Mexico - GOM9C Gulf of Mexico (SPAdes) (version 2) | ecosystem: Environmental > Aquatic > Marine > Cold seeps...
TTCAGATAAAACTTCAGATAAAACTTCAGATAAAACTTCAGATAAAACTTCAGATAAAACTTCAGATAAAACTTCAGATAAAACTTCAGATAAAACTTCAGATAAAACTTCAGATAAAACTTCAGAAAAGTAAATAATTGACGCTCAACCCGGTGATTAGCGCAGCTTGGTAGCGCATCTACTTTCGTTGGGTAAATAGTGGGACCAGAGGGTCAGAGGTTCGAATCCTCTATCACCGACCGCTGCTACGAAATATTTCAACTCACTCAACTATATTGCACTTGCTACGCAAGCGACGATCGCTTTAAATTCATCAGTAAATTTCTGTCGAAGAAAGCTGCGTCAAACGATGTTTAACGGTCTGTCGTCTAAATTTTTTCTTTAAAGGTGGATAATTCTTCTGTTTTATTTTCCTTCGATACAAGCGACGATCGCATTAATGTATTCATTTAGATAAATGCCAATGAACAGCCGTGAGCGAGGTTAAGAGTGGGGTGTTGGGGGCTAGAGGTAGGAACCGAAACGGTCACAACAAACAGCGTTATGCCATGTTTAACGGTCTTACTGTGAAATAAATACTGAGTTTTTAGCGAGCATAACGTTATATCCTTGGGATTAAACGCTTGCCTGCTAAAAACGCTTAAGACTAGAACAGCTCTATGTCAAAATGTGGCTGCTGTGTTGATATTTGGCCTTGTTCCACCAGAGTGTGGTAATCACATACCTTATTTCGTCCATGCTCTTTGGCGTGATATAGCGCCTTATCAGCTTGATCGATGATAGTGGTCGGAAAATCAAGGCTCGATAATTCTGAGAAGCCGATACTAATGGTGAGTTGTTCGCCGAACGGGAATGGATTTTTTTCAATCAAGAGACGAAAATTGTCTAGTACAACCTGAGCTTGTTCTTTCTCCATTCTTTCAAGCACAATGACAAATTCTTCGCCACCGAATCGAAACAGTAGATTCTTACTAGAAAAGAATGACTGCATCTTCTGTGCAACGATCAACAAGATTTCATCGCCACAGACATGACCATACGTATCGTTGATGCGCTTAAAGAAGTCGATATCAATCATCGCCAACCAAGTTGAGTCGTTATCATTAGTGAACATACCGTGCTCTTGCGGGCTTAAGCTATTGCTTATACGGCTGATACGACGTTCAAAACTATGGCGATTTAAAAGGCCAGTAAGTTTGTCATGCTCACTATCTTCCAGAATCGCTTGATAATTCTTATAGATGAGCAATAGCCCATTAATTAGTGGGAAATGATGAGCAAGTTCAACATTACTACTAATACGCAACACGATGCTTTGATGCTCGGTGACAGTAACACAAAAATAATAGACGTATAGTCCATCGAATAAATGAGCTGTCGGTACGCCTTTATTAATGCATTCTTTAACCAATGTCGGATTAATGTTAGGGTTTTTTTTATTCCAAACATAGTCCGTTTTTGGTTGCTGGTGAGATATGTCAAGATGAAGTAGCGCCTTGATTAAACTGCTATCATAGCGCTGTTGTAATATAGAAATATCATGACAATCGATTAGTTCTGCCAAGGTTACAATGACGCTATAGGCAAGTGCGTCGGTATCCCGTTGGCTGGTTATTGCAACCACAGAATTTAGTAAATTACTGGTCATAACTGGCAAACATCCTTGTTTCAATACCAACTATTGTAAGTACCAATCTCAAATGACTGATAGCTAGACAATAGTATTCAGTTGATGGCTAAAGTTAATTCTCGCAGGTTAAATACCTAATGAATCGAGAAGGTCATCGGCAGGTTCATCTACCGGTGCGGGCTTACTTCTCACCGTTGAATGCTGCTCTAACAATTCTTCTGGATCAAAATCAGCATCCGATTGTTCAAACTCTTTAATCTGAATAAATTCTGTTTGATCAATTGACAGCTCTAAATAGAAGACGTTGCCCATCTCTGTGGTAAATGAGACACGTCTCGATACTGGCTCGTCGAGGTTGGCTTCAATTGAGATAACCAATTGCTTGTTGATGGTGAGCATTTTAGGTTGGCTTTGGGTAATAGAAGTCTGTAGCTCTTTGCTGATGGTGGAAATGAATTTACCAAGAATCTGATTCATTAATTCCCCCATCACATTACTGACTTCGTCCGAGGTATGGGTGGTGGCCAACTCATTTTCAGGCATCCCCATGCTTAATAGATAGCCTCGGTAAATTTCTAACGCGGCGTTCGCGGTGAAATTAATAATGACTAAGCCAGAGAATCCGCCGTCAAAGATAACGAAGCAGCCTATATCAGGCTTTAGGCTGGTTTTATTAATTTTTTGAACCATGGCGGCATGATTAATATTACTGTGAGATGCTTTTGATAGAACGCCCGAGACAGAGTTACACAGCTTAAGTAAGATGTCGTCAGTGGAAACGGTTGCAGAGTGCTGTTGCATTTTATTGATATCCATATAATTAGCGAGCTTATATTACTAATAATTAAGTATGCACCTTATTAGAAAATAAACAATAGTTGTAACAGACTATGGCGCGTTATTCGCATAATGTTGATGTTTTTTACTGGTGAAAGGTTGTTTTTTTTTCAAATGCCCCGATGTATTACTCTAGCTGTAATTATTCGTTGTTTGTTAAAATACCAGACCGCAGATTTTACTGATAAATAGAGACTCGACTATCTGGTTTTGCCCCGTTATAATGTCGCGTCCGAAAACCATAGTTATGTTAGTCTCATGTTGCTTTATTTAGCAAACGAGGTTGGCATTTATAATTAAATAGCCAATATTTCAGTTGGTTATGTAAAGAGCCCGTTGGGCCAAATGAATTTTTTGAGGTATGCAATGCAAGTTTCACTTGAAACGACTCAAGGCCTAGAGCGCCGTCTAACCATCACTGTTGAAGCAGCAAACGTTGATACAGAAGTTAAAAACCGTCTTCGTCAACTTTCAAAGACTCAACGCATTGACGGATTCCGTCCTGGTAAAGTGCCAGTAGCTGTTATCCAAAAGCGTTACGGCGCTGCAGTTCGTCAAGAAGTTGCTGGTGAATTAATGCAACGTCAATATTTCGATGCTGTAATGGCAGAAAAGTTAAACCCAGCTGGCATGCCACAACTTAGCGTTGTTAAGAACGAAGACGGCAGTGATTTAGAATTTACAGCGACTTTTGAAGTTTATCCAGAAATTGAAGTGGCTAACCTAGACAAAATTACTGTAGAGCAGCCAGTGGTTGATGTAACTGAAAAAGATCTAGAAGAAATGCTAGTGACGTTACAGAAGCAGCACGCGACTTATAAAGAAGTTAAGCGTAAATCTAAGAAATCAGATCGCGTAACAATCGATTTCTCTGGTTCTATCGACGGTGAAGAATTTGAAGGCGGCAAGGCTGAAGATTTCACATTGAACCTTAACGAAGAACGCATGATCCCTGGTTTTGAAAAGCAAATTATCGGCCAAAAAGCCGGTGAAGAGTTCAGCATCGAAGTAACCTTCCCAGAAGATTATCATGCAGAAAACCTAAAGGGTAAAGCCGCAGTATTTGCAATCAACCTTAAAACTGTTGAAGATCAGGTTCTACCAGAACTTACTGATGAATTTGCAGAAAAATTCGGCGTAACAGAAGGTGGCATCGATGCACTTAAAGCTGACGTACGCAAGAACATGGAACGCGAGTTAAGCCAAAATGTTAAAAATGAAGTTAAGCAACAAGTTATCGATGGTTTAGTTGAAGTTAACGATGTAGAAATTCCAGCAGCGCTAATTAAAGGCGAAGTTGATGTATTGCGTCAACAAGCTATGCAACGTTTTGGTGGTCAGGTTGATCCTGCTAACATGCCACAACTACCAGATGAGTTGTTCGAAGAGCAAGCTAAGCGTCGCGTAACTGTTGGCCTATTACTAGGTGAAGTGATTAAAGCGAATAAGCTAGAAGCTGATGAAGCGCGTGTTAAAGACATGATCGAATCAATGGCTTCAGCTTATGAAGATCCAAGCGAAGTTGTTGCTCACTATGCTGGCGACGAAAAACTAAGCGCTCAAATGAAAGATCTAGCACTTGAAGATCAAGCTATCGATTTCATCTTAGCTCAAGCTAAAGTAACTGATAAAAAGAAAAAATTCAGTGATATGATCAAACAACAAGCTTAATCAGCTCGTTTGTTTCGAGGCTCGCATGGGGTGACCCTTGCGAGCCTTTTTATGTTTAGCGTGTATCTAAACGAGCGGTTATCAAATAATTAGCTTAATTGGTAAGATAATAATTGTTTTCGAGCACGCTAATGGTTTATCTTTAGAGATAAAGCTAAATATACAATATCTTGAGACATTGAAGTCTTGAAGGTATATCAATCTGGAATTTTAAAAGGGATATAAGTTAATGCATAACATCTCCAATTTTTCGCCTGAAAATGTCTTAATACCTATGGTCGTTGAACAAACACCTAAAGGTGAACGTTCATTCGATATTTATTCACGTCTATTAAAAGAGCGTGTAATTTTCTTAGTGGGTCAGGTTGAAGACAACATGGCCAATGTGATTGTGGCACAGATGCTATTTCTTGAGGCGGAAAATCCAGATAAAGAAATTTTCCTCTATATTAATTCGCCAGGCGGTTCAGTAACAGCTGGTATGTCAATCTATGACACCATGCAGTTTATTAAGCCTAAAGTTAGTACTGTATGTATTGGCCAGGCAGCTAGTATGGGCGCATTCCTGCTTGCTGGCGGCGAAAAGGGCATGCGTCATTGTTTGCCAAACTCTCGCGTAATGATCCATCAACCTTTAGGTGGTTTCCAGGGGCAGGCATCTGATATACAGATCCACGCGCAAGAAATCTTAGGGATAAAGAACAAGCTAAACGGATTATTAGCAGAGCATTCGGGCCAACCAATCGAGGTTGTTGAGAAAGATACTGACCGTGATAATTTCATGAGCAGTCAACAAGCCCTTGAATATGGATTAATTGACTCCATATTATCTAAACGATAGATAAATAATCTTGGCGCTTTAGCCGCCAAGATCATTTATGGTTATATTTAAGTGTATCAATAATAGCAATATTGCATTTGATCCTTGCTTCAGGTGAGCCTTCACTTGGGTTTATGGCAACTTTGTAATAGAATTGTCGTTATTATAGATTATGTTTTATCCAATGAGGATGTTAAATGACTGACACCACCAAAGGCGATGATGATAGCAAAACATTGCTATATTGCTCTTTCTGCGGTAAAAGCCAGCACGAAGTTCGCAAACTAATTGCCGGACCTTCTGTATACATATGTGATGAGTGTGTTGACCTATGCACCGACATTATTACCGAAGAAATTAAAGAAAAACTAGATACCAAAGAGCCAGAAAAACTTCCGACTCCTCATGATATCCGACATAACCTCGATGATTACGTCATCGGGCAACACCATGCTAAGAAAGTGCTAGCGGTAGCGGTTTATAATCACTATAAACGATTACAAAATGCAAATAAGAGCGATGGTGTTGAATTAGGTAAGAGTAATATCTTGCTGATTGGACCGACTGGCTCTGGTAAAACCTTATTGGCTGAAACGATGGCGCGGATGCTTGATGTGCCGTTCACCATGGCTGATGCAACAACATTAACCGAAGCCGGTTATGTTGGTGAAGATGTTGAAAATATCATTCAAAAGCTATTGCAGAAATGTGATTATGATGTTGAGAAAGCGGAGCGTGGCATTGTTTATGTCGACGAAATTGATAAGATTTCGCGTAAATCCGATAACCCTTCTATTACCCGAGATGTTTCTGGAGAAGGGGTACAGCAAGCATTATTGAAGCTAATTGAAGGCACGATTGCGGCGGTACCGCCACAAGGTGGACGTAAGCATCCTCAGCAAGAATTTTTACAGGTAGATACCTCAAAAATCTTGTTTATCTGTGGTGGCGCGTTCTCAGGCCTTGATAAGGTGATTGAAGCGCGTGCCCATGTTGGCACTGGCATTGGTTTTGGCGCCGAAGTGAAAGACCCGAGTAAGGCTAACTTGTCGGAAACTTTTGCTAAGGTCGAGCCTGAAGATTTGGTTAAGTATGGCCTTATCCCTGAATTCATTGGGCGTCTGCCAGTTGTTGCAACACTGACTGAACTGGATGAAGAAGCGTTAATCCAAATTCTGTGTCAGCCTAAGAATGCATTGACCAAGCAATACGCTGCGTTATTAGCGCTTGAAAACGTTGAGCTTGAATTTAGAGACGATGCGCTTAAAGCAATAGCGGCAAAAGCGATGACTCGTAAAACGGGGGCGCGTGGATTGCGTTCAATCGTTGAAGCGGTATTGTTAGACACGATGTATGATCTTCCTTCAGTTGAAGGAGTGGTTAAGGTCGTGATCGATGAAACCGTGATTCAAGGTGAATCTGATCCAATCCTGATTTACGAGAGCCAGCAGCTAGCGTCTTCTGAATAGTCGACTGTTAACAATGAAAAAAGGAGCCTTAGGGCTCCTTTTTTGCATCCTAGGGTTGATGGAGCAAGCTAAAATGAACGATGTTTTTTAAATAAGAGTATCACCGCCTCATTCATGGCTACACTTCACGGTATATATTTCACTACGCTGGTGAATAGGAGTCATCGTCCAATGTAACTAAAAATTAATTAGCACAAGGCGCTGTTTGAGCAATCGCGGGCGCGCGTGTTTGAAAGCAACGTAGTGCTCGTTGATCTTGGCCAACAAAAGTGGGCAATAATATAGTTAAATTGGTATAAAATGTGGTTGGATAACTTTGTGGTGACGAATGCGGCGTGGATTGAAAGTAATTCAATCTAGGCAAGTGGTCTACTTTTTAACGAGAATAAATTGATTAGGACACATATTCATTGCTTCCGGCTGAATATAAGCGCCTTTATTCTTCTATCACGCCAAAATGACCAAGGTAAAAATTTAAAAAGACAGCTAGTGAGCTAAATGTTAACAAATTTTTTATCGTATCGACCTTGGTAGAAACAAAATTATAGCCACGAGAATATCCCTCAATTGCATGCTAGCGTTGAAAAAATGATATTGAAATACGAACTTCTCTTTTGTAAAAATGATCACACTGAAATTTTTTAGTCATGGATGGACAATAACAAGAAATGCTCGTCTTCTTAGCAAAGAAAACTTATCACTGCTTGCGCTCAACACGATTGAGCCGACATAAATTAATGCGCTGGCATAATCCCCATAGAGCAACTAAGAAGGGATGACCATGCTGGCGGTAGTGTAAATGAAGCTACAGCCAATCAACGCGACTGACGTGGTAATTAGGCGCAGGGTATTTGGTTTAATGACTTGAAGCAGCGCATAGTTTAGTCCGACACACAAGGCCAAGTACGTTACGCCATATGCTATGCCATGTAATGAACACCATAAGCCCCCAGATAGTAGCACGCTGGCACCGCCCATTATTTTTCCAATAGAGGCCAGTTGCCATTGTGAGATGTAAGCTGCCTGCTGTGTTTGCCGCTCTAGCTGATATTTACTGGCACTAAAGAGTAAAACACAGCCAAAAGTAGTCGCTATAATTGCCCAAAACATAATTTGATCTCACTATTCAATCTTAATGATAATCATTATCGTTAATTGTTTGTTTAAAAACAAGCCATTTGTTCAAATATTTCTAATCGTTGGTTGCAATTGTTGTGGCATGCAAGCAAGCTAGCGAAAAAAAAATTGGAATTGAAATGGTCTTAGATAACGCATATACCTTATTGCCGCCGCTTGTTGCTATTGTGATTGCAGTATGGCGCAAAAACGCAATAACTGCATTATTGGTCGGTGTGGCGCTTACTTGGTTGATGCACAATGGCCTGGATCCCATCGCTGGTGCCAAGGACACGTTTTTTGGCTTAGCCGCGGTTGTCGCTGGGGAGGGTAATCGTCGGATTATTCTTTTTAGTCTGTTGATCGGCGCACTGCTGCTGTTGATGAAAGAAAGTGGTGGTGTTAATGCGTTCATCGAGCGGTTGGCGCAAAAGAAACTGGTGACCAATCGGCGTCAAGCAAGTCTATTACCATCGATTATTGGTACTAGTATTTTCACCGATACTAACTTAAGTATGTTTACAGCAGGCATTGCCAGTCAGAACTTGTTTGATAAATATGGCTTAAGCCGAGCGCGATTAGCCTTTCTTATCGATTCAACCTGTTCACCGGTTAGTATTTTGTTATTAGTCAACGGTTGGGGGGCCTATATACTCGGTTTGCTCGATGGTTATCAGTTGACCGACACCGTAGGCGTGCTAATCGATACTATATTTTTCAATTTTTATCCGATCCTGATTCTAATCTTTGTCTATTACACAGCCATTACAACACGTGTATATGGACCAATGCGCGCTAGCAAGGCGAACGTATATACCGCAATTGATACTGCGAGTAGCTCAGCCACAGATGGCCCAACGACGCGCCGTGGCAAGGCTCGCTACTTAATTGTGCCTATGGTACTCATTTGTGTCATGACTATTGCGTTGCTGTTATATAGCGGCGATGGCGATATCAGGCGTGGTTCTGGCTCATGGTCGGTGATGTGGGCAGTGATCAGTGCCTATTTGGTGTTGTGTTTTATGTTGCTTAAGGACAACGTGTTTACCACTGCGCTGCTTGTGACACGTAGCGGCAAAGGCATGATGGAGCTATTACCCGTGGTGGTGATTCTAATTCTGTCCTTCGCCTTTGGCGATGCCGTTAAAGCGTACGGCACCGGCGCTTATGTCAGTGAATTACTCGGACAATCGCTCCCGTTAGCATTGATCGCGCCGATGTTATTCTTCACCGCAGGGGTGATGGCGTTTGCCACTGGTACGTCTTGGGGAACTTTTGCAGTGCTTATCCCTATCGCTTTACCATTGGCCATGACGACGGGATTGCCTCCGGCATTTCTGGTTGCGGCAGTCTTGGGCGGCGGGATTTTTGGTGATCATTCATCGCCTATTTCTGATTCAACTATCATTGCGTCGATGGCCAGTGGCTGTGATCATATCGAACATGTTAAAACGCAGCTGCCCTATAATTTAGTGGCTGCCGCGCTAACGATGTGTGGTTATGTGTTTTACGTTTTTGTTATTTTTAAAGGTTAGTGTTTTCCTGATTACTCAACGGTAATGGTGTCGAATTATCGTTCACGGCGAGATCGCATATCGCCACGCGATCTCGGCCTTGCGACTTGGCTTGATAAAGCGCCTGGTCGGCTTGTTTAACGATCGCGTCTATATTGTTGCCACCACCAGGGTAGGTGGCAATGCCGATAGAAGCAGTAATCGTACCCACATTGGTGCCATTGTTAATGATCTTAAGTTCGCGCAGCTGCGTTAACAAGTGATTAGAAAATTTTGTTGCCGAGTCTAAGTCGGTATCACTAAGTAGCACCACGAACTCTTCTCCCCCCATGCGGCAGGCAATGTGCTCATTACTGGTTAATCGATTAAGTAATGTGCCAAATTCCTGTAATACTTTATCGCCAGCATCATGACCGAAACTATCATTGAGCTTCTTAAAATAATCTAAATCAATCATTAGTACCGCCATCATGTTTTGTTGCTTAACTGCTCGCGCTAACTCTTTTTCAGCAGTCTCAGCAAAGTAGCGACGATTGAATAACCCGGTTAATGAGTCCTTTATCGCCTGATTGCGTAAATTGTCACGCATTTGTAAGTTAGCGATTGATAAGGCGACTTGTTCTGCTATTGAGGTGGCTACCTTGCGGTCATTCTCATCAAATTCATCTTCGACATTATTGCGCTTAAAATGCATCACGCCAAGCGTTTCGCCTTGTGCGATTAATGGAATGCAAATGAGATTGGATAAAGGGCCTGTATCGTGCTCACAGCGAATTAGCTTATCGTATGGGCCTTGAGGGTGGGCATAGCCTTTACGTAGCGCCCAGCATTCGTCTAGGGTGTAATGACCGGTTTCAAACCATTGTGAACTGCCCCAACCTATTTTAATTTCCGCTAAGTTACGTGATGAACGAATCACCGAAATAACACCAGCATCATGATAAAGCAGCATCTGGGCAAACTTGGTCAGTACTTGTTCAATATCGGATAATGACTTGGAGAGGGTCAATAGCGTCCCAAACTCTTGCAGTAACAGCAGCTCAGCGGTCTGTGAATGAACCAATCTCTTGAGTTGCTGGTAACGGCGTTTTAAGCGGTTATTTATCCAAGTGATAAAGAAGAAGCCACCAACGCTGGTAATGAAAAATAAGATAATAAATGTCGGTAGGTAATCATAGCGCTTTTCAAGAATAAGTTGGCGCTCTTTCATGTGATTTATGCCCACACGCACAATGAAGTCTGCTCGTCGCGTGGCAACGTAGCGCATGCTTTGTGCTAGCTGTGGACTAAAGCGTACAGCTGCACCTTTTTGGTGATTAAGGGCCAGTGAAACCTCTGTTTGGCTTTTTTCATTGGCACTCATTCTTAATGCAAGCCCGGAGGTGAAATTATCACCAAGGAGTTTACCTTCGAGTGAGAAGATCGACACGTGGGTTTGGCTGTTGTTGGTTAGGGTATCGACGAATGCGTCGACATCTAGCGTAGTTTGTTGTTCCTTTAAAAAGAGTAACGTGCGACTAATATAATCTGACTTGTAATTAAGCTCTTCTAGGATCGCGCTTTTTGCGTTTTCCTTTATATTGACCTCATTAAAAAAGGCAACTAATAAAAATAACGGCAGCGAGATTAGCATTGGTAGGTAAACAACATACCAGCCACGCTTTAGCGATGTACTCATTAAACTATTCCATGTTCTATTGAATGATCAAATTTAATATATCAATTTTGATCCGCAATAGATAGGCATCTGACGATTACAAAGCGTTAGTAAACAGAGGGCTAGCAAATGGTAACGAAGAGGAAACGGGGAGTTATGAGTGGCGGGGAATTATTTTAACTCCGTTACAGCAAGCATCACTAGTGCATCGATATTGTTATAGGTCGCTTGATGGCCACAATCACAGGCAATGCTTTTATGTTCCGTTAACCAAGCGATGGTTTTTAATTGTTTTTGGCCGCACTCGGGGCAGGGGATTTTCAAGGTTTGAAGTTGATTCAAATGTGTCATCTTTTTCTCTTTTAGTTTTAGTAATCACTGAGTCTACCAAAACTAAAAGACATTTCTGTGACGCGGTCAGCAAAAAGGCGCGATAATTGATCGCGTCTAATGAAAAAACGGCGTATAACGCCGTTTTTTCATTAGTTATGTGGCCGATATTGAATACATAAGCGCATTCACTAATGGCTACTCGACGCCGCGTAGTAGTGCGTTAACACCTACTTTTGCTTTGGTCTTAGCATCGACCTTTTTAACGATTAATATTGCACGTACATAGGTTAATACATAAGCGCATTCACTAATGGTTACTCGACGCCGCGTAGTAGTGCGTTAACACCTACTTTTGCTTTGGTCTTAGCATCGACTTTTTTAACGATTAATATTGCACGTACATAGGTTAATACATAAGCGCATTCACTAATGGTTACTCGACGCCGCGTAGTAGTGCGTTAACACCTACTTTGCTTTGGTCATTGCATCGACCTTTTTAACGATTAATATTGCACGT
>Ga0209292_1006423_pt1 | contig 11561 bp, 9 predicted proteins | sample GOMGulsemesocosm_2_FD_184634 | JGI IMG/M metagenome (GOLD analysis project Ga0209292, IMG submission 184634) | Methane-oxidizing microbial communities from mesocosms in the Gulf of Mexico - GOM9C Gulf of Mexico (SPAdes) (version 2) | ecosystem: Environmental > Aquatic > Marine > Cold seeps...
CTCCGATAGTAGGTCAGAAAAGATGGCAGGCTCAAGGGCTTCTAACGGTTTTGTCTCACCGGGATCTTGGGTGAGGTTGTACAAGTGCCAACGGTTGTCGTTGGCGCCGCCGCGGTTTAAGACGATTTTGTAGTTGACGTTGGTATGACCACCGTTGGTAAAGCCGCCTTTGATCAAAGCCGCATTGCCGCCAATTTCATAGGCGATAATGTCGTCGCTGTTATAAACTGAGCCTGTGCTGGCGGTAAGGATAGGCAACAGGTTAATGCCCGTGTTGGGTTCAATGTCGCGCCCTTTGTACTGCGTGCCTGGGTGCTGAGTTTTGGCCAGCGCCAGTATTGTAGGTGCGAGATCTTTCACAAAGGCTTTGCTGTGGTTAATTTTACCCTGCAGAGTGCCGGCAACCTGTGGACCGCTGATGATCAGCGGTACGCGCATGCCACCTTCACCGGAGTGGAATTTATAGTGGCCTAAGGGCGAGGCCGCCGCGCTGGCGAAATTAATGCCGATGGTGTTGTAGCTGTGGCGCTCACCGAGTGTCTCATAATCATTGGTGTAGCCAAGGATCTTAACCAGCATGGGCGGCAGTTCAGAGGCTTCAGCGCCATTGTCTGAGGTGAAAATAACAACCGTGTTGTCGTATTGGCCTGAATCCTTTAGGTATTGCATCAGGCGACCAATGTGATGATCCATCGCATCAATCATACCGGCGTAGACGGCCATACGCTTGTCATTAAAGCGCTGTTCTTCTTCTGTTAAATCGTCCCAGTTAGCCGTGGTGGCCATACGTTTCATGGGCGCGTTGGCGGGCAATAACCCCAGATCTTTAACGGCTTGTTGGCGCGACTGGCGCAGTTGATCCCAACCACCCTTGTAGGTACCCACATACTTCTCAGTGAAGGCCTTGGGGGCTTGTACCGGTATGTGTACCGCCTGAAAAGACACGTAGGAGAAAAAGGGTTTATCCTTTTTTTCAGGGGTCTGGCGATTATTCTCTAGCTGCTCGATGGTTTTATCGACAATAAACTTCGATGAGTAGAAATCGTCAGGGATCGTAATTTCTTTACCATTCTCAAACCACAGGGTTTTCTCATAGTGGGGCACATAAGCCTGCTGGGTCCAGTTGTCGCCGCCAGAAAAAGGCATGGTCACCGTTTGTTCAAAGCCGCGGTTAATGGGCAGCAGGGAGGTATCTTCATAACCCAAGTGCCACTTGCCGGCCATGGATGTGTTGTAGCCTGCATCCCTTAGTAAGGTGGCGATGGTGACGACATTGTGATTGAGGGTGCCGCGATAAAAAGGTGAGTGAGCTTGTTCCGGTGTCAGTGCTTCACTGATGTTCGCCACGCCAGTTCGATGGCTATCGACGCCGCTCAATAACATAGCGCGGGTAGGCGCGCAGCTGGCTGAGGTGTGGTAGTTACTAAAGCGCAGCCCACCATTTGCCAGTTCATCCAAGTTCGGTGTGCTGATTTCACTGCCGTATGAAGCTATGTCCGAGTAGCCTAGATCATCGGCTAAGATGACCACTATATTAGGCCGGTCATCCATGCCTGTTGCGGCTTCTGCTTTTGAATCCGCGAGGGCGGGGGCGGACGCTGTGATGGGGGAGGAGGCGGTAGCGGGGATGAGAGTGTCGGCAGCGCTGCACAGAGGAGCCATGAAAACACCTAGGGAAGAGCCCATAAGCAGGCTGCCTAAGGACAGTGTACGAGCTGCCGTGGCGATCGATAAAATATTCATAATCATGGTTGACTCTCGTTATTCGATGCTGGCGTCAGGGTGTATGACTTTTGTAAATTGCGCCATGCCTTTATTTCTAATCAGTTTCTCGGTTGGCCAAAAATCTTCTGGGCCAGTGTTTGCCTGAGCTTCACGCCCGAGGGGTTAACCGGCAGTTGATAATCCTGATCCTGGCCAGAATCAATAACGCCGTCTTGGTGTAAGCTCGATAACCCGCCAGCTGCCGCGAACAATTGATCGACCCGCTGTTGGTCGATGTTGCTCAAGAGCGAAAACTCGCGCTGTAACGCTTGACGGCACCAGACTCGGTAATTCGTCGTAACCGTCTTTTTAAACGTGAGACTGTCGCCGCTATAGTCGAAGCGTTTTTTACCCGCTTTAAACGCCAAGGCGTTTTGATGCAGGTAGGGTAAGTAGTCCTTAGCGATACGACGCAGCAGTGGCTGCCAATGCTCAGCGTCTGGCCATACCCAGTGGATCTCAGGGTTCAAGCGGCTGTGTTTTACATTCCACAACCTGGCCAGCCACTCATAGGTATTTGGCCCTTCTCTGCGCATGACTTCCGCCGAGATGGGGTCGTTGCCGAAATGGCGAAACATCGACGCAAAATAACCAAAGTCGGCAATGCTAGGGTGACTGCCGAGTAGGAAGGGCTGCTCGTCAAAGACCGCTTCCATGAGGCTCAGTTCGTGAAAAAACATATCGCGAACGTCGTTTGAATTGTCTTTATCGACGCCGTCCTGCCAAAGCCATTCGTTGAGTTGGCGGCGGCCGAAATAAAACCCCAAAGGTATGGCCAGCTGTTTGGACATAGCGCTCGCGATACGTCGACCCAGCGTAACTCTTGAGGCTTTGGGTACCCAGCGCCACCACATGGCGGGGCGCCACAACCATTCGTCGCCATAATCCTCTATTAACAGTGCGATAAACCGCAGGGCAGGGTCACTGGGAATAATGGTTTGATTTGGGTGCTCATTCTCCAGCCACTGGATCATGGGGGTGGTATCGAATAACCACTCGCCACTGTCCATTTCGATTGCAGGCATTTTCTGGGTGCCGGTTTTCTTTGCGATCATGGTTAATGTTTTATGATCGCAATCGGCCAGTGTGTGAGGGATTTCTTTATAGCGTAGATAGGCTTCCAGTTTGCCTGAAAAATAAGAGATGTCAGATTTATAGACGGTGTATTTGTTGACCATAAAGCTGACTTCCCTTCTGTATTAGTAACCTATCTCGTCCTTTCACGATAATAACCATTAACGCATCAGGCGTTTACGCTGGCCCATTTTGTCCGGGTTGTTTGTTGCAAATGCTATTACTTGGCGAGCATTATTTGGCCGCGAGAATGGCAATCATTTTTTGCGCGGTTTCAAAGCTCGAATTTTGATTCTGCCCGGTGATAAAACGCTGCTCGCTGTCGGTGGCTACGTGGGTGGCAAAGAAATCGATAAAGGCGGTCTGGCTTTCATAGAGGGCGCCGGCCTTGCGCAGCTCGGTTTCAGGGTGCATCGGGGTGATATCAATCCCAAGTTCCTTAACCTGCTTATCGGAAACGCCCGTCATGGCCCGGCCGGCAATCAGCTTGTTACCGTGCATGTCCTTGGCGTTAATCAGTCCCAGCGCGCCGTGGCACACAGAGCCAATCAATGGCGCTTTGGGTGCGTAGTAGGCTTCGCTGATTTTCTCGGCCAATACTTCAGAATAACCCAGGTCGTAGGCCGCGCCCCAACCGCCGGATACAAAAATAGCGTCGTACTGGGTGAAGTCTAGATCATCGATGCGCAGTGAATGTTCAACCTTGGCGATGAGGGCCGGATCATTGAGATAGCGTTTGTCTTCCGGGCTGATGATAGGACGAGACAGGGTTTGTGGGTCCACCGGTATCTGGCCGCCTTTGACGCTGGCCACATCCACCTGCATGCCCGCATCTAAAAAGCTGTAGTAGGGGTGAGTCATTTCCGAGGCCATCACGCCGGTAGGGTCACCCGTGGTCTCGCCAGGTGCGTTGAGCACCCCGTGGCTGGTGGTAATCACCAGAGCGCGCTTGCCGGCTGGCAATTGGTGGGTTTCACCTGTGTATTCAGGGTGTATGCCCGCTTTGTGAAGGATGGTGGGCAATGCCAGGGCAAAGACAACGATAAAGGCAAGAATCGGCGCGCCAATTTTGAAGAGTTTCGTGTTCATGGTGTGACCTGATTTAATGTATGTGGATTAGATGTCAGTAGCTAAAAGCCAATCACTTGATGTTATGACATTGATGGTGTCATATTGTCGGTGGGATGTCTAGCTCGTACAAAGAGGCTTGAGAGGCAAAAAGTGTGACTATTTATAACGGATAAACAGTTGGGCCACTGAGGTGGTACGATGAAATTAATCAAAGCGCTGGCAGGTATTGTGCTGATATGGGCACCGACGTCAATTATTGTTGCGCAAGAGGTTGGCCTGGTCGGGCTGTGGCAACATCCCGAAGAACCCGTGATTATCGAAATGAAGCCACTAGGCGATAGCATTCAGGGTATTGTATACAGCAACCATTCAAAGCCGGATAGCGTGGGAAAAAGGGTCTTTCGAGATTTTCGATTTGATAAAGAAAAACAATGCTGGCAGGGTTTTGTGTATGTGCTGGAACTGGGTGAAGAAAAAACCCCACCTGTTTAGAGCTGGAGGACCCTGACCATTTTTCCATGACCGTCAAGGTTGCCTTTTAATAAGTAGGACGGTGACTTGGCAAGGTGCCGTTATAGAAAGCCTTGTTCAAGACGGGCTTGATCTAGGCAACACCCAAAACGCCCCATAATGCTCGCCAAGCGAATTGGTGATGATCAATATACTCGAGAAAACGTAAGGGATTTCTATGTATAGAGGACGTTACACCTTAACGGGTAGCGAATTGAGCATGTTTACCCGCAAGCTCGAAGCGCAATTGCGCTATCAAGGTATTCCATATGAATGGAACTATAAATCCTTGGAGAAAGCAGCAGCCATAGAGGCCAGAGCGGGTACTCGATTTATTCCTTTGCTGGAAACCCCTGATGGCTGGTTGCTAAACGATACGATTGCGATTGGCCCCATGCTTCATGAGCGCTTTATTGACGCGCCTGTTATTCCTGCAACCCCAGCGCTGCGTGGTGCCTGTTTCATACTGGAAGATTTTTTCAACCACTGGTTACCACGACACGCCTTGCACTCGAGATGGTGTTATCCAGAAAATGTCGTGGTTGCCGGTGAGCGCTTTGGCATGAATATGTTGCTTGGAAAATCAATCGATAGTGCATTGTCAGACGCTGAGAAAAACCAAATTATTGGTTTTGGAAAAACGATGTTTGACAGTTTTGGCTCTGCAGCGTGTCAGGTGCAAGGGGCCGGAGAGGACCAAAAAGAAGCCATTCAAGGTGACTATAGAGCCATGATGCGCCTGTTGAGTGATCACTTTGAAAAGCACGATTTTTTACTGGGCGGACGGGCTTGTTTGGCCGACTTTGCATTGGTGGGGACCTCTAAGGCGCATTTTCTTTTGGATCCAGAGCCTAGGCGTTGGTTGGCAGAGCAGCTTCCGATGCTGGAGGCCTATGTCGAGCGAGTGTGGAACGCGTCCAGTAGTAGTATGCAATGGCTTGAGCGGGATGAAATCCCTGAAACACTGGTTCCACTATTGGGTCATGCACAGCAAACCTATCACCGTTTTGCATCACAAAGCCTATTGGCTGCGAGTAAGGGAGAGAAATTCTTCGAGTTGGATTTGGGGCATGGGCCCTTTACGGCACGGTCTATGAAACGATTGGAAAAAGCTCGATTGCACGTGCAGGATGAATTGCAGCGCGGTGGTGCGGTTGATTCGAGTTTAAAGGCGACGGGAATAATGGATTTCTACCTGGCTCCATCCATGTTAACTCCCCCTATGCCGGGGTGAAATACCACTTTAGGTGATGCTGATACTCAATTTGAGAAACTTTCGGCTATTGACCAATAGCTGGGAATAAGTTGTTTAGTGTCATTAACTGCCATTCTTGGCTCATGATTCAACACCAATAGAATCCAGTATTTAGCCTGCTACTTAACATTGTTTCTTATTTTTTCATATTGCTGCTGCTTGAGAACCGAAAGGCGATTCCCCCTTGCTTGGCCAAAACCCCTTGGCTTGTTGCATCAAGCAATCGATAGCGGGGCAGGGCCCAGCTATCGATTAGTTCAATGAATTGGTTTATTATGACACTGTATCTGCCAGTTTCTTGTGGTGGGTCTGTATGCTTACCTTGTATATTGTCATTGATATGTCAAAATGCGACCTGTAAACGAACGTACTTTAGCTATTAGTGGATTAAGTGATGACCGATGCCGAAAAAGCCAAGCCCACCGTCGATGGGCGCAAGCAACGCAGCGAGAAGAGCCGCGCGGCCATTCTGGCGGCTATCATTGAGCTGATTGAAGAGGGCAATTTGATGCCCACCGCTCAAGAAACGTCTGAGCGAGCAGGGGTAGGCATACGCTCGGTGTTTCGACACTTTGCCGACATGGATGCGCTTTATGCCGAGATGAATGTGCACGCACTAAAAATGTTTAACACAACCTTTGAAGTGCCGGTAAAAGTAGGCACTTTGGAGGAGCGGATCCAGCATGTGGTCGCGCAGTACCATAAGGGCTTCGAGAAGAATAAAAACATGCTGATGACAACCATGCTGCGCCGAGCGAGTTCAGAGCTGCTCATAAAACAGTATATGGAAGGGGCGCGCCTGCTGGCGGAGGACTTTGAGCGACGTATACCGGAAATGGCGGATATGAGCGAGACAGCCCAGCACGCGATTATGGCGGCCAGGTCATTTTCCACCTATGACCGCTTGCGTAACTTGCAGGGCTTGGGGCACAAGAAAACCACGGCGGCGGTGACGGAAATGATCACGGCCATCATGAAACCGGCATAAGCTCAGTTTAACCCTGCCGTGGGCGCGCGCCGCCCACGCAGTTTCTCTCTTTTCCTCCTGTTTACCTCTCTTCATTTTCCCTTTCTTTCCCTTATTCCTCGCTTACATTCTTTTACACCTCTGGTGTGTTGTTACTCACGCCATAATATGACACTATTTGTGCCATATTATTAAATTGGGTTGCTCAAATGTTAAAGAAAGCGTCTATTGGTTTGTTGCTGCTTGCGTTACTGGGGGCGGGTGTCTGGTTTAAGCGCGTCGATCTTATGCTGGCGGTGGTCAAATACCAGTCTGATCGAGAATTCACAATTGCACCTCACCGCGAGGTGGTTTGGCAGCAGGGGCCAGCTGTGCCTGGCGAACCAGCCGCTGAGCGCCCACCGAACGTCATCATGATCGTTGCCGATGACCTGGGTTTTAATGATATCTCTACCTTTGGTGGTGGTGTGGCCGGTGGCCGTGTAAAAACCCCCCATATTGACCAGTTAGCGGCTGACGGCGTGGTGTTCACCCAGGCATACGCCGGTAATGCCACCTGCGCACCCTCACGCGCCATGATGATGACAGGTCGTTACCCAACCCGTACTGGCTTTGAGTTTACCCCAACCCCATCGGGCATGGGCTCTACGGTGGCCATGGTCAGCAACAGCTTGGACAACGGCTTGCCACCGGTGTTGGTCAATGAGATTGACGATGAGCATCAGGTCACCTATGAGGAGAAGGGTTTGCCCAGCGCCGAGGTGACGGTCGCTGAAATGCTAAAAGAGCAGGGTTATTACACCGCACATATTGGCAAGTGGCACTTGGGGCGCAGCCAGGGCTCGACGCCCAACGATCAAGGTTTTGATGACAGCTTGCTGATGGCCAGTGGCCTGTATCTGCCCGAGCATGACCCGCAGGTGGTCAATGCCAAGCTCGACTTTGATCCTATCGATAAGTTTCTATGGGCCCGATTGAACTATTCGGCGTCGTTTAATAACGGTGGTGATGAACGCTTTGAACCGGGCGGTTACCTCACCGACTACTGGACCGATGAATCCATTGAGATCATTAAAGCCAATAAGAATCGCCCCTTCTTTTTGTACCTAGCCCACTGGGGCGTGCACACGCCACTGCAGGCAACCCGCGAAGATTTTGAAGCCGTGGGTGATATTAAACCTCACCGTCTGCGCGTTTATGCGGCGATGATTCGCTCGCTCGACAGAAGCGTCGGCCGCATTGTTGAGTCGCTTGAGCAAGAAGGTTTGGCCGACAACACCATCATCATGTTCACCAGTGACAATGGCGGACCGGGTTATCTGGGCATCGATGACGTCAACGCACCTTTCCGTGGCTGGAAGATCACCAATTTTGAAGGCGGCCTGCGCGTGCCGATGTTTGTGAAGTGGCCCAATAAAATTGCCGCCGGTACCGAGTTGGATAAACCGGTGACACACATCGACATGCTGCCAACGATTGCCGCTGCGACGGGCACGCCTCTACCCGAGAGTGTTGAAATTGACGGTCTCAACTTTATGGCTGCCGCAACTGGAGAGGCTACTGGCGGGGCGACTGGAGAGCCGAGCGAGCAAGATGCTTTTAGCCAGCGTGAGACCTTGTTTTGGCAGAGCGGTGATTACCGCGTCGTAAGGCACGGCGATTGGAAATTACAGGTCAACGGGTTTCAGAACAAACAGTGGCTGTATAACTTGGCGGTGGATCCCACAGAGCAACAGAATTTAGCCACCGATCGACCCGATAAACTGGCCCAGCTGCAGACGTTACTGGATGAGCATAAGGCTTCAGCACGCGCGCCCTTGTATCTTAATGAAGCGCATATGCCTGTGATGATTGATAAACCGGCGGGCCAGCGCATGGTTGAAGGTGATGAATTTATTTATTGGCCAAATTGATCGTCTGTTGTCGAGGTATAAGAAGGTAATGTTATGAACGACACTAACCCTATTGCTGCGAATATCGCACAGGAACAAAAACTTCACGATGAGAGTAAACGGCTAAAGCCGGGGCAAGAGGATCTGTATCGTATTTGGCAGGCGCAGGAATCTCCTTACTCTTATAAAGTGATGACCTTCATGAATTATAAAGGTATTAACTATAAGAAAGTACGTGGCAACATGCAGGAGTTAGAATGGATTAAAAAAGTAGCCGGGCAATCCATCGTGCCGGTTATGCTGACGCCTGATGGGCAGGTAATGCAGGATTCCACACCGATCATGATGGACCTTGAAGCAAAGTTTCCCGCCATATCGACGGTGCCTGCCGATACCCGACTCGCGTTTATCATGTGGCTGATCGAAGAGTTCAGTGATGAGTACATGCCCCGCATACACATGCACACCCGCTGGGGTAACGCGCAAAACCAGCAGGCTCTAAGCCACAGGATTGCGCGCGGCATTACCTTCGCCAGTGCTGATGTCGACACACAATCTCTGGCACCCGTGTTGTTAAACAGGCAAAGCGGCTTCGATAAGCACCTCGGCTTGGTGGGGGAAACTGCTCGAGCGAGCATGGACCAACAGCTGGAAGATTTGTTGGCGATTCTTGAAACGCACTTTTTAGAGCATCAGTTCCTCTTGGGTTTCAAGCCGTCCATAGCTGACTTTGCGCTCTATGGCCCCCTCAAAGTACATTTTTATGATGATCCACAATCCAATGAAATCATGGAGACCAAAGCGCCGCGCACCTGCAATTGGATTCAAACGATCAGCGATCTCGGAGATACACGAGGTTGTGCCGGGCAAACCGAGTTTGGTGACTGGATTGATTTTGAGAATGGATTGCCAGAAAGCTTACAGGCGTTGCTTTCCTTTATTGGAAAAACCTACATGCCTTTTGCTGTGAGCGGCGCAAAAGCGTGTATCAGGCGAGAGAAAAGCTTCGAGGCCGAGATCTACGGCGTGCAAGCTACTTTCAGTGCACACCAGTACCGAGCCTGGTCCTTCGAGCAGCTACAACTGCGTTACCAATCACTGTCTGAAGATGACAAGGCATCACTGGAGCCACACTTAGTAGAGGCTTCTGTTATGCCGGCCATGATGGCCGACGGTATTTTACACAATGGTTTGTTCGATGGTTTTACGCCGCCCTATATCAAAGATGGCATTCCCGATGCGCGGATTAAGCGTATCAGAGAGAAAGAGAAGTCTCAGTAGGCCGTTTAAACGCTCCTAGAAGGTAAGCGACAATGAAAAACCAATACAAATACTACGGCTGGAAAGCGTCACTCTTTGCAGGAAAGATCCGCGGCTACTTAAATTATAAGGGCGTGGACTATGTTGAAAAGAATATAAATATCTTCGATATGCTGGTGAAAATACCGAAGCATACCGGCAGGACGGCCATGCCGGCTTTGGAAACAAAGCAGGGCGAATGGTTCGCTGATACACCTTTGATTATGGAGGAGGTGGAAAAACGTCATCCAACCCCTAGCATCTTGGCCGATGGCCCTGTGCAAAACTTTGTCGCCGAGTTGTTTCAGAACTGGATTGATGACGTTGGGGTCCCAATAGCCTTGCACAGCCGTTGGTCGTATCCTGAGAATTTTGAACAAGTGAATCGTGACGAGGGCGGCAAAAACTTATTGCCGTTCGTCCCACGCTTTGTCCGTAACAAAGTTGCGGATAAGGTGTTTAAGGAAAAGATGCAGCAACATATGCCTAATATGGGCGTCATACCTGAGCAGATTGCCTTGTTTGAAGCCTGGACCTGTAAGCTGTTGGACTTATTTGAAATTCATTTTAGTGAGCATGGTTACCTGTTGGGTGAGCGACCCACCGTTGCAGATTTTGGCTTGTTGGGCCCTATGTTGGGGCATTTAAATCGTGACCCTTGGCCTAAGCGAGAATGGCTAGATCCGCGGCCTAATTTGCAGCGATGGGTAGAAAAAATGGGGCGTGGTGATAAGGCGCCGGGCGATTTATTACCCAATGACGAAATCCCCCAAACACTGATGCCTGTGTTAGACGTGATCTTTTCTGAATATTACCCGATTATGGAAAAAACAGTTGAAGAAATATCAAAGGTTATTGAAAAAGAGCGGCTTAAATCCGGTGATACACTGCCTCGATCAACCGAAAGGTTTGATATGCCGATGATGGGTGGTCAGTATAAACGCGCGTCATTTACCTATTCGGTTTGGCGTATGCAGCGCTTACACAATAAGGTGGCTGCGTATTCAAAAGAAGATAAAGAGCGCTTGAATGCATGGCTTTCTGTGCAAGATCAGCCGGACTTTTTATCGATAGATTTTGGCGCAAAACTTAAACGCGATGCCTTAACGGCTGCTTTGGCTTAGGCGGCTGCATTGGCTTAGGCGACATAGCTTATACAGTAATGGTTTGGGCCAATATGGTATTGAGAAGGTTGATATGAATAAAGGTTTTCGTTTGAAAATGGGTAAGTGTGTTGTGTCGGTTGTTTGGTTACTGATCATTGTCGCGGTTGTAGCGCCTTCACAGCTGCCTTTCCCTAGCGTGCTTTATGCCATGGGTGTTTTTTTAGTGGTGTCACACATTTATGAAATCGTGATCAGCAGAAACATCATGCGCGGCCCGCTCGATTACCTTGGTATCTTCTTCTTTGGCCTTTTACATATTTGGACAATTAGACATGAATACACAATAGATGATTTAGGGCGCTAATGATTACAGCGCTCAATTATCGATAGAAAAAGCGCAGTGCATGGGCGCAACCCCATGCTTGCCCGTCGAAACCAAGCGGCGATTGACCGTAACGGTGGATTAAATGCGTCTGCCGCGCTTTGAAATTCGCACCATTGACTTTGACAGGGGGCCAAAGCTGGCGTCGTTAATTGCCTGGGGGTATCTTTATACTGCCTACTGCCTACTGCCTACTGCCTACTGCCTACTGCCTACTGCCTACTGCCTACTGACTACTGCC
>Ga0209292_1006428_pt1 | contig 11551 bp, 6 predicted proteins | sample GOMGulsemesocosm_2_FD_184634 | JGI IMG/M metagenome (GOLD analysis project Ga0209292, IMG submission 184634) | Methane-oxidizing microbial communities from mesocosms in the Gulf of Mexico - GOM9C Gulf of Mexico (SPAdes) (version 2) | ecosystem: Environmental > Aquatic > Marine > Cold seeps...
TTTAGCGTTATGGGCATAACGATTTTCTGCATTGGCAATCTGAGTTAAATCCATTTCTGGTGAATTAAACTTTTTAACTTGGTTTTCACGAATAATAGGTTTTACAAATTGGCTAAAGTCTTCAGTATCTGTATTTGAAAAAATTACAGGGGTGCCATTATTCGCAACCATAAATGCTCGAGGCATAAAATCAGAATAAGCAGCTATCCAAGCTGCACCTTTAAATTTTAACCCTAAAGTACTTCCAGCTTTTAAACCTTTAAAGTCAGAGGTAGGCACTAAACGGTGTAAATCACCATTAACATGCTCAAATTTCAATCCTTGGTCTACTTGTTCATCTATTTTTCTAATTGAATGAAAGTATACTTGCCAATCACTGCTGCCTGCTGGTAGGTCTACATCTGACTTGTTATCAAAACTTAAGTTACCTTCAAAGCTATTTGATGCGTATTTAAAGTTATCACTGACTCCAAACTTTAACTGTGTTTTTTGAGTGAACTTTTCTACTGAATCTTGTGAAACACCAGCAATTGCAAACATTGGCATTGAACATATTAAACTCGCACAAATACCTGAAAGCATGCTCTTATTGAACCGCATCAAAAATCTCCTTTATTCGTTTTAGATATCAATATTAATTTAGTTATTAGACTTTAATACTGAATAACTCAAATTATTTCTAACAAATCATATGAACTCATTGAAAATATATACTATGAAAATACAAAATGACAGCGTTATCATTTTTAATTTTCCAAGCTTTATTTAGCTAACCTAACTTCAAACTCTCAGTTTAAGAAAAATAATTTAGAAACTAATTCAGTCTCTACTACGCTAATTTCTTATTTTCACTAAGTTTAAATCTCATTTAACTGTAATAGCTTCTCAATAATCACCTTATTAGCCTCAGGAAATTCATATTTATTTAAATCTTGAATTTCAACCCAACAAGATTCTTGCCCTTCATGTCCAACAGCTTCGCCAGTAAAGTTTTCAACTAAATGAATATCTAAATAAACCGATTTATCAGGGTAGTCATGATGAATTTGATGAAAATCCTCGCTCGATATCACATCTATATTAATTTCTTCTTTTAGCTCTCGCGCTAAAGCTTGAGTTACAGTTTCTCCAGTTTCAACTTTGCCTCCAGGAAACTCCCATTTATTACCTTGATGCTGCTCGGCTGAACGTTTGCATATAAATATTTTTGATTGTTGTTTAATTACACCTACTGCGACATGTACAATTTTTTGAGTCATTTGATATTCTTTTTATTGATAGCTGTTAATTTTTAAATACAAAAAAAGCGACCTAAGTCGCTTTTTCATATCAATTTCATTCTAAATTATGACAATTTACCATGACATTGCTTATATTTTTTGCCTGAGTTACATGGGCAAGGATCATTACGACCTACTTTTGGTGCTGTACGCGTCATAGTTGCAGCTTCTGGAGCTTCACCGCCAACATGTTCAGCTTCTTGATGTTGATATTGGTGTTCTGTACTTTCAGATGCACGATGTTGCGCTTCAACAGTTTCTACATCTTCTTCAGCACGAACTTGTACTTTACTTAAAATACCAACCACATCTACTTTTAAGTTTTCTAACATTTCTGTAAATAACTCAAAAGACTCACGCTTATATTCTTGCTTAGGATTCTTTTGCGCGTAACCACGTAAATGAATACCTTGACGTAAATGATCCATCGCAGCTAAATGATCTTTCCAATGCTGATCTAAGCTTTGAAGCATAATGGCTTTTTCGAATTGGCGTAATACAGACTCACCAACCATTTCTTCTTTTTGCTTATATGATTCAGAAACAGATTCTTCGATACGCTCTCTTAGCGTTTCTTCAAATAACTTATTATCTTCATCTAGCCAAGTCTGAATTGGTAATTCAACTAAGAATTCAGTCTGAAGACGCTCTTCTAGTCCTTTTATATCCCACATTTCAGCAAGTGATTGCGGTGGAATAAACTGATCTATCGTTGCATTTAATACATCACCACGAATTGCATTGATTGTTTCTGAAATATCGCCTTCTTCCAATAGTTCATTACGTTGTGCATAAACAACATTACGCTGATCATTAGCAACATCATCAAATTCAAGTAACTGTTTACGAATATCAAAGTTACGCGCTTCTACTTTACGTTGTGCATTTTCAATCGCTCGGCTTACCCAAGGATGCTCAATTGCTTCGCCTTTTTCCATGCCAAGTTTACGCATCATGTTTGTCATGCGTTCACCAGCAAAGATACGCATTAATGCATCGTCCATTGAAAGGTAAAAACGGCTTGAACCCGCATCACCTTGGCGACCCGCACGTCCACGTAATTGATTATCTATACGGCGAGATTCATGACGTTCAGTTGAGATGATATGTAAACCACCAGCTTTGATTACTTCATCATGAGTAACTTGCCAATCGGCTTTGATTTTTGCAACTTGCTCTTCAGTAGGTGAATCTAACTTAGCAACTTGTGCCTGCCAGTTACCACCTAAAACGATATCCGTACCACGACCAGCCATGTTTGTTGCGATTGTTACCTTGCCAGGTAAACCAGCATCAGCAACAATATCAGCTTCTTGTGCGTGGAACTTAGCATTTAATACGCTGTGTTGAATCTTTTCTTTCTTCAAAAATTGAGATAAATACTCAGAGCTTTCGATAGAAATAGTACCTACTAACACAGGTTGACCACGTTTTTGACAATCTAAAACATCAACTAAAATCGCGTCGTATTTTTCATCTTGTGTTAAATAAACTAAATCAGCACGATCATCACGTACCATAGGTTTATTTGTTGGTGTAACTACAGTATCTAGTCCGTAAATTTGTTGAAATTCGAACGCTTCAGTATCAGCAGTACCAGTCATACCTGCTAGCGTTTCATAAATACGGAAATAATTTTGGAAAGTAATTGACGCTAAAGTTTGGTTTTCATTTTGAATGTTAACCCCTTCTTTAGCTTCTACTGCTTGATGTAACCCTTCAGACCAACGACGACCTTCCATCGTACGACCTGTATGTTCATCAACAATAATAACTTCATTATCTTTGACAACGTAGTCTACGTCTTTTTGATAAAGTTTATTTGCGCGTAAAGCAGCATAGATATGACTTAATAAAGTGATACTACCTGCAGAGTAAAGAGAATCACCTTCTTCGATTAAGCCATTACTTTGTAATAGTTCTTCAACTTTAACTTGGCCACGCTCTGTTAGATGAATTTGTTTACCTTTTTCATCTATCGTGTAATCACCATCGCCTTCAACACCCTCTTCATCTTCTTTTTCTTGCAGAACAAGATCAGGGATTAATAAGTTAATTTTAGCGTATAATTCAGAGCTATCTTCTGCAGGACCAGAGATTATCAATGGTGTTCTTGCTTCATCAATTAAGATTGAATCAACTTCATCAATTAATGCATAGTTTAATGGACGTTGTGCACGCTCTTCTGGTGAAAACGCCATATTGTCGCGTAGGTAATCAAAACCAAATTCGTTGTTTGTACCGTAAGTGATATCAGCTTGGTATGCAGCTTGTTTATCTTGTGGTGCAAGACCCGCAATATTACAACCAACACTTAATCCTAAAAATTCAAATAATGGACGGTTAGTCTCAGAATCTCGCTTAGCTAAGTAATCATTCACGGTAATAACGTGAACACCTTTACCAGATAGACCATTTAAATAAGCCGGTAATGTTGCAGTTAAAGTTTTACCTTCACCTGTACGCATTTCAGCAATACGACCTTGATGTAAGATCATGCCACCTATCATTTGCACATCAAAATGACGCATATTAAATACACGCTTAGATGCTTCACGCACTGTTGCAAATGCTTCAGACAAAATATCGTCAAGCGTTTCACCTGCTTCTAAACGCTTGCGAAATTCAGCTGTTTTTGCTTGTAATTCTTCGTCAGTTAATGCTTCAAACTTTTCTTCGTATTGACTGATTACTGCGACCGTTTTTTTTAAGTTTTTAATGGTGCGATCATTGCGACTACCAAAAAGCTTGGTAAATATTTTAGATATCATGATAAAACCGTTACTACCCTTTGATTTCAATTAATTGACGAACTGTTAACTATATGGAGATACAATAACCTAATTTCAAGTAGGTAATTTTTATACGCCAAACTTATATTGAGGGTATAATAAGAGTAATCGCACGCTAATACTAATGTTATTTATGGCAAAAGACAGATACGCACCAAAAACACTCGACGATTTAATGGCTGGCATGTCAAATAAGATCACATCTTATGCCGGTAAAAGTCAGAAACTAGCGCATTTTCAGGCTCTTCTTGAGGAGTCAATCAGTGCACCTATGGCCAAAAAATGCCGTGTTAGTAATTACCGCGATGCAATAATGGTAATAGAAACCGACTCCGCAGCCGTTGCTATGCGCCTTAATTATATGAGAATGTCTATATTATCTGATTTGCGTAAAAATGGTTTACCTGAGCTTTCACAAATCAAAGTGCAAACTAATCCACAAGCTTTTACCAATAGAACATCACCTTCAAAGCAAAAAGAAAATAATTCCCAGAAAAAAGATTTAATCTTAAGTGAAGATACCGCTAATTCATTATTAGAAGTTGCAAAAAGTGCTCCTCCTTCCCTCAGAGAAAAGTTAGAGAGATTGGCAAGACATAGTAAAAAGTAAGTTTTCACCTCTAGATGTTAGGCTGAAGCCCAACCTACATAAAATCCAAGCCATAAAAAAGGCCACTTTAATAAGTGGCCTTTCTATAATCAGTTAATTTTAAAATGAATTAACCGATATGTTTACGTGCGTTGCGGAACATACGCATCCATGGGCTATCTTCACCCCATGAATCTGGATGCCAAGAGTTAGCAACTGTACGGAATACACGCTCAGGATGCGGCATCATAACCGTTGAACGACCATCAGTACTTGTAATAGCCGTTATACCTTCTGGCGAACCATTTGGATTATTAGGGTATTGCATCGTAGGCTGACCATAGTTATCAACATATTGTGCTGCAACTGTACCACTTGCTAATGCTGCTTTAACTGCATCACCGTTAGCAAACTCAGCATGACCTTCACCATGAGATACAGCAATTGGCATACGAGAGCCGGCCATACCTGAGAAGAATGCTGATGGATTTTCTTGTATTTCAACTAAGCTGAAACGCGCTTCAAAACGCTCTGATTTATTAGTCACAAAGCGTGGCCAATGTTCAGTGCCTGGGATCAGCTCTTTCAATGTTGAAAGCATTTGACAACCATTACATACACCTAGAGATAAAGTATCTTGACGGTTAAAAAATGTTTCAAACTCACCACGTGCGCGGTCATTGAATAAAATTGACTTAGCCCAACCTTCTCCAGCACCTAATACGTCACCGTAAGAGAAACCACCACACGCAACTAAACCTTTAAACTCTTCTAATGATAAACGACCTTCTAATATATCGCTCATATGAACATCAACAGCAGCAAAACCAGCACGATTAAATGCAGCAGCCATTTCAACATGAGAGTTAACACCTTGCTCACGCAAGATAGCCATCTTAGGGGCGGCACCTTTAAGAATAAATGGTGCTGCGATATCTTCACTTACATCAAAAGTAAGCTTAGCATTTAGACCTGGATCTTTAGCATCAGCTTTAGCTTCGTGTTCTTGTTTTGCACAATCAGGGTTATCACGAAGAGATTGCATTTGATAAGTTGTTTCAGCCCATATAGTACGATATTCAGTACGCGTATTCTCTAATACAACTTCACCGTTACGCGTAAAGCTAATTGTATCTGAATCGTTTAATGAACCAATATCATGACTCATTGTTGCTAAGCCATTTGCTGCTAATACAGCTAATACTTCAGCCTTATCTGTATCACGAACTTGAATTACACCACCAAGCTCTTCGTGGAATAATACTTCAATGTCAGAACCTGTTAAGTTATCTAAATTAACAGATACACCAGTGTGGCCAGCAAACGCCATTTCAGTAACCGTAGTGAATAAACCACCGTCTGAAATATCGTGATACGCTAATAATTTTTCGTCAGCTACAAGCGACTGCATTGCTTCATAGAAACCTTTAAGTACTGCAGGGCTATCAACGTCAGGCGTTGTTTCACCTAACTGCTTGTATACTTGTGCAAGTGATGAAGCACCTAAACGGTTTTTACCTGCGCCTAAGTCGATTAAGATAAGTGATGACTCACCTTTATCTGAACGAAGCTCAGGAGTAACTGTTTTACGTACGTCTTCAACACGACCAAATGCAGTGATGATTAGCGATAATGGAGAAGTGACAGACTTATCTTCACCCGCTTCATCCCATTGCGTTTTCATTGACATTGAGTCTTTACCTACTGGGATAGTTAACCCAAGTGCAGGACAAAGTTCTTCACCGACCGCTTTAACAGCTTCATATAAACCAGCATCTTCACCAGGGTGGCCCGCTGCTGCCATCCAGTTTGCTGAAAGCTTAATATTTTCTAAACTACCGATATTAGTACCAGCAATATTAGTTAATGATTCGGCCACAGCTACACGCGCAGAAGCACCATAATTAAGTAGTGCAGCAGGAGTACGCTCACCTAGTGACATAGCTTCACCATGGTAAGTATCAAATGCAGCAGCTGTTACAGCACAATCCGCAACAGGTACTTGCCAAGGACCGACCATTTGGTCACGTGCCACTAAACCTGTTACTGAACGGTCACCAATTGTAATAAGGAAAGTTTTTTCTGCAATTGCTGGTAAACGTAATAAACGTGCTGCAGCGTCTTCAACTGTAATGCCATCAAAGTTAATTGCTGTACCTTGTGCAGTTTGTGTCTTAACGTCACGGTGCATTTTAGGTGCTTTACCTAATAATACATCAAGTGGTAAATCAACAGGATTATTATCAAAGTGAGTATCAGCAACTGTTAAGTGTAACTCCTCTGTCGCTTCACCAATCACAGCATATTCAGCACGTTCGCGCTTACAGATTTCTTCAAATGTCGCTAAGTTCTCAGGTGCAACCGCCATGACGTAACGCTCTTGAGATTCGTTACACCAAATTTCATGTGGTGCCATACCTGGTTCATCATTTGGTACATCACGTAGTTGGAAAATACCACCACGGCCGCCATCATTTACTAACTCAGGGAATGCATTTGATAAACCACCTGCACCTACATCATGAATGAAAGCGATAGGGTTTTCGTCACCTAACTGCCAACATTTATCGATAACTTCCTGACAACGACGTTCCATTTCTGGATTTTCACGTTGTACTGAAGCAAAATCTAAGTTTTCACTAGACTGACCAGAAGCCATTGAAGATGCCGCACCACCACCTAAGCCAATGTTCATTGCAGGGCCACCTAAAGCGATTAGCTTAGCGCCGACAGGAATATCACCTTTTTGTACGTGATCTGTACGAATATTACCTAAGCCACCCGCAAGCATAATAGGTTTATGGTAACCACGTACTTCTTCGCCGTTGTGACTATTTACTTTTTCTTCGTAAGTACGGAAGTAACCTAATAAATTAGGACGACCAAATTCATTATTAAATGCTGCGCCACCTAATGGGCCTTCAGTCATAATATCTAATGCATTAACGATACGGCTTGGTTTACCAAAATCAGTTTCCCAAGGTTGTTCAAAACCAGGAATACGTAAATTAGATACCGTAAAACCAACTAAACCTGCTTTTGGTTTAGAACCACGACCCGTAGCACCTTCATCACGAATTTCACCACCAGAACCTGTAGCGGCACCAGAGAAAGGCGCAATTGCTGTTGGATGGTTATGTGTTTCAACTTTCATCAAGATTTCAATACCTTCTTGATGGTAGCTATATTCATTTTCATTATTTGGGAAGAAACGACCTGCTGTAGAGCCTTTCATTACTGCAGCGTTATCAGAATACGCTGACAATACATTTTCAGGGTTTTTCTCAAATGTATTTTTAATCATTTTGAACAGAGATTTAGACTGTTCAACACCATCGATAGTCCAATCTGAATTAAAGATTTTATGACGACAATGTTCTGAGTTTGCCTGAGCAAACATAAATAATTCGATATCGTTTGGATTACGACCTAGTTTAATAAAGTTTTCAACTAAGTAATCAATCTCATCATCTGCTAATGCAAAACCTTGCTCAATATTTGCAGCAGATAGTGCTTCACGTCCGCCCCCTAAAATATCAACTGATGACATAGGAGCAGGTTCAGCCGTCGTAAATAACTGTGCAGCGGCTTCTAACTTAGAATGTGTTGCTTCAGTCATGCGGTCATGTAGTAAAGCAGTTACTTGTGCTAATTGCTCAGCAGTTAAATCGCCTTCCACATAAAATGCCGTACCACGTTCAACACGGTGAACTTGGCTTAAACCACAGTTATTAGCAATATTAGTTGCTTTAGAAGCCCAAGGTGAAATAGTACCAGGACGTGGTGTTACGAGTACTAATGAACCTGCAGGTTCATGTTCAGTAACAGTCGGACCGTAAGTTAATAGCTTTTGTAACTTCTCATTCTCAGCACTGCTTAACTCAGCTGTTAAATCAGCAAAATGCATGAATTCAGCATAAACGCCAGTTACAGGTAGTTTTGCGTCTGCGCAAGTTTTTAGGATTTTTTGAACTCTAAAATCAGACAGTGCAGGTGCACCACGTAGAATCAACATAGATATTTTCATCCGGGGTTAGGAGTTGAACGATATTTTAAAGCGGCATTATAGTTGAAAATAACGTCAGGATCTAGCGAGTTTTCGGCATGAATATAGCACTTTAACTTGTCAATTGTGACAGGAAAAATATAACTTACTGAAGTTACAGCGGGAAGGTTATATTTTTGAGGTTCTAGGTTCTAGGTTCTAGGTTCTAGGTTCTAGGTTCTAGGTTCTAGGTTCTAGGTTCTAGGTTCTAGGTTCTAGGTTCTAGGTTCTAGGTTCTAGTCAGAATAAAATTTAAATGGATGTCTGTGTCAAATTAAAAATCAAAACTTTGTCGCATGCCTCTTAAGCAAGTGACAGCATATATCCTTTACCACGAACGGTAACAATGCGCTTTTGTTCTTTTTCGTCACCTAACTTTTTACGTAAACGACCGATTAAAACATCAACGGTACGATCTGCGGGACTCCAATCAGGTTGGCCTATTTCTTCGGATAACTTTTCTCTAGAAGTTGCTTTACCTGAATTTGAAATTAAACAAATTAGTACTTTATGTTCAGCCTCAGTCAAGCGAATCTCTTCACCATTGGCGATTAATGTACGATGTTCAGGGTGTAATTTAAAATTACCGTATTCGATATACTCATCTTCTTCTTCGCTTTTATCATTATTAGTAATCGCTAAGCGTTTACATAGTGCACGCATTCGTAACTCTAGCTCTAATAAGTCGACAGGCTTACAAATATAATCATCCGCACCTTGTGCTAAACCGGCAATACGATCTGATTGAGAGTCTCTACTTGATAAAACAATTACGCCAATATCAGTTAAAGTATTTAGTTCTTTAGCTAATAATAAACCATCTTTTTCTGGTAGTACGATATCAACTATTGCAAGGTGAATTTCTTTTGAGGTGATATTTTGAGCTGTTTGTACTATATCTAATGCAGCAGCACCAGTTACATCTACAATAAAACTAAATTCAGAATCTTGAAAGTGACTTTCAATACGCTTAACTAAAAGCTCATCATCTTCAACTAATAATACTCGAATTGTCATATTGTACCCGCACTCTCAAAATGTCTATTTATAGTATCATCAATAGGATGGAATATGGAAAGGCGCTTTTAGTTAAATTGTTAGAATATGTAAGCATTTAGATACAAACGGATACATTAAGATTAGATAACCTTCTTTTGAAGCTTATCTAATCTAATAACATTAAAGGTTACTGTTCCCAATAACCCTGATCTAAACATTCTTCTCTTTCGGGTAAACCGCGCGAAAGTCTTGGTGAATGCTGTACTAATACCTCATAACTTACACGGTTAGCGTATTTACTAATTTGTGATAATGAAGAATAAGTTAATGCTTTTTGTTGATGTTTACTTGAGCTCGGAACATTTAGTTTATGATAAACATTAGAACTTAAATCATGTAATACAGCCGCTAAAGCACCATCTCCAGCACCATTTGTATTCTTTATCGCATCAGGTCCACCCATATACGGCGCACTATGCGTAAACGCTTTTATAGGTTCTTTACAATCACTTTTTAACATGGCTCTAGAATATTCATACTGATTGAAATCTGAAATAGCGCCAGGCATAAGAGGATGTTTGGTTTCACGTTTCCAGCAATCATCGATATAACCACCGATAAACATACCTTGAGCACCAGCAGTACAAATAACTAAATCAACCCAGTCTAACGCTTTATCAGCAGCTAATAGCGGATCTTCAAAACCAGTTATAGCCAAGCCTTCCTCTTCATTCATAGCTAAAATATCAACATGCTCTTTAACAAAGTTTTGCCACCAAGTAGGATCTTGCTCAATTAAGAACTTTGTTCCGAGTGTCAATACAACAGGCACACCTGCCTTATTTGCACATTTAACCGCTTTAATAGCAGCTTGTGTCATCGTATCGTCTTTTTCAGTGCGCATTAAATATGAACTAATAACTAACGCTGCTGAACCTGCGATAAGACTTTCATCGATTGATTCTGGACGTAAACGATTCATTAAACCCGGGCTAATCGCGAATGTACGCTCACCAGATTCATCAATCAGAGTAAAGCAACGTCCTATAGGTCCATCAACACCTTGTAAATACTCAAGGTCAACGCGACTAGAGGTATTGCTAATAAAGCGATATGCGTAACTACCAATTTTGATATTTTCACTCATAACACCCAATAACACCGAGCGGTCATCAGATAATACCGAATAGTTATGCATGGTATTACCAATTGTGCCACCTGCAAATTCGTAGTTTACTAAATCTTTATCTTGGAGCTCTTGATATAAAGCATTTGTCGTTTCGTCATCAATTACCTGAGACATACCACGGTGCAAACCAAATTTAGCGATAAAGTCATTATCAACTTTCGCTTCTATATCTACTACGATTTGATCTATCCCCACAATATAACTTCTTTGCAGTGAATTAGTACTTATCAACTTTTGAGTAAGTGGATCTTTATCTTCTACTGGAAAATAATGTTTATGCCTGCGGCGCCCAGGGAACTTCATAACAAACCTGTGTAGCTATTTTAAATAACAAAGCTGATAATTATAACGTAAAATAGTACAGTTTATAAAGGCTTTAAGTCCTTTGAATAAATAAAGCTATAAAACATATAATTACAACAAATAAACTAACTAAAGTGTAAATTTGGATATGAAATTATATAATGTTTACCCTAAATTACCTCCAAAGCAATAGAGATAGCCATGACCCCAACAGTTTTTGATGATGAATATTGGATGCATGAAGCACTAAAACTAGCAGACAAAGCAGAATCTGAAGGCGAAATCCCTGTTGGTGCTATCATAGTTAAAGACAACAAAATAATAGCGACGGGTTGGAATCGTTCTATTTGCACG
>Ga0209292_1006432_pt1 | contig 11546 bp, 11 predicted proteins | sample GOMGulsemesocosm_2_FD_184634 | JGI IMG/M metagenome (GOLD analysis project Ga0209292, IMG submission 184634) | Methane-oxidizing microbial communities from mesocosms in the Gulf of Mexico - GOM9C Gulf of Mexico (SPAdes) (version 2) | ecosystem: Environmental > Aquatic > Marine > Cold seeps...
AACCGACTTGACCCTGCACCATTTATTACACCACTAATAACTCCATTTTAATGGGGTTAACTGTAATAAAAACAATATTATACGGGTTTAATAACCAATTAAGTTATTAGGTTGCACCACTTGATGAAAATACACCACTGGTATTTTTCAAAATTGATGGAAATTCAACACTATGAATAACTTCAAATTGAATTGTTAATCTGGTGATAGGGCGCAGATACAGTGGTGTTTAGTAATTTGGATTGGTTCAGGTATTGGGTAACAATTTACCCTAGGAAAAGATACAAAAAAGCCCTAACCGAAGTTAGGGCTGCTTGCTTCCTACGAAGGAATGGTGCCGACTGCCGGAGTCGAACTGGCGACCTACTGATTACAAGTCAGTTGCTCTACCAACTGAGCTAAGTCGGCACACAAAACTGTGTGCGATAATCAATGCTATAAATAGCATGTTTATCTTGGCACCGAGATAATGATTTAATACGTAGTATAAAAGCACCATCTCTTAATATGGTGCCCCGACCCGGATTTGAACCAGGGACACGAGGATTTTCAATCCTCTGCTCTACCAACTGAGCTATCGGGGCATCTTATTTCGAAGCGTTTTCGCTGCCTCGTTAAGATGGGCGTATTAGACTGTTTTTCACTTTATCCGTCAACTCTTTTTTGTTAACTTTTTAATAAAAAGTGTTTGTTTGCTGGTTTATTGGGCTTATTGGCGTTTATTTAACTACTATCGTGATTTTTTCTGATAACACTGGCTTGCTATGAGGGATATGCAGGTAATTGCCCAATACAAGTTGTAAGGTGTGTTTACCTGGCGCAAGGGTTAAGGTTGTTTCAGTTTGACCACCACCAAAGTGTTTTATTTTATCTGTAGCGGGTAAAGGGGTGTGCATACTGGGTAATTTATCAGTATCAATAAGTAAATGATGATGGCCGGTATTCTTTTTCTTGGTGCCTGCTGGTGCAACGCCCATACCTGCTAAACCAAATTTAACGGTAAAGGTTGTCTTTACCGTTTGCTCGCTTACTGGTGAAATAAAGTAAACGCTGGCATTGTCGGGTGCAGTTGACTTCATGTCGTTACTCAAAACGGTAGTGCTAACACTAGTGGCCATCAATGAGAGGGCAATGATTAACTTTTTCATTAGTTATCCTTATATTTATATTATTTTGATGAAGGAGGCACGTAACCTTCAATTTCAGGCTCTTTTCCTTCGAATAAAAATTCAACCATAGCTTGCTCTAAAAATTTACGATCTTCAACATTCATCATGTTCATTTTTTTCTCATTAATGATCATGGTTTGTTTCTTTTGCCAAATTCCCCAAGCTTCTTGAGATATATTATCAAAAATGCGTTTTCCCACTTCACCGGGGTATAGTTGAAAGGCTAGACCTTCTGCGTCTTTTTCTAAATGAAGGCAAAATACTGTGTGGCTCATATTATTTCTCTTTAGCTAGGTATTAAAAATGCTTTAATTGCTTAATTAGTTTTAGGGTTGAAGCGGCTAAGCCAACACTGGCTTGTGCCGATAAATCATACCATTTTTGTGGTTGTGGTTCGTTAATTTCTTGTTTTATTTGTTTGTTTAGTATTGGAACTTTTGTTTGGCAATGGATGATCAGTGGTTCAATATCAAGATGAAAGTGGCTAAAGGTATGCCTAAAGCCGGCTAATGCTTCTCTTGAGTGCTCTTGTAAATTAAGTGATTCGAGTAAGTCTGCTATTTGATCGTGCTTGCTTACTTCATGAAAACACCATAAGCCGCCCCATATACCCGTTGGCGGACGTTTTTCCATGAGCACTTGGGTTTTGCCATCGCTAGTTATTTTCGGAATGATCATTATCGTGCTTTTTTCAGGGATTTTTTTCTTGGGCTTTTTCTGTGGGTAATTACTTTGCTCATCTGCAGTAAAAGCTAAGCAGGTCTGTTGTAAAGGGCATAATTCGCATGTTGGTTTACTGCGAGTACAGACGGTAGCGCCCAAATCCATCATTGCCTGATTAAAGCAGTCGGTGTCAGTGGCAGGGGTCAGTTGTTCGCTTAACTGCCATAAGGCTTTATCAAAGGCAGATAAACCATTATAACCCGCCACTAAATAGCATCTTGCTAAAACACGTTTTACGTTCCCGTCTAAAATAGGGTGATGCTGTTTTAATGACAGTGATAAAATAGCGCCGGCAGTAGAACGGCCTATACCGGGAAGTGCAATTACTTGCTCTATCTCTTGAGGGAATTCTCCTTGGTAATCTTGGGCAATTAACTTGGCTGATTTATGAAGGTTACGCGCCCGAGCGTAATATCCTAAGCCGGTCCAGTGATGTAGTACCTCATCTTCATCTGCATTGGCTAAAGCAATAATGTCGGGAAAACTGGTCATAAAGCGTTGATAATAAGGGATCACAGTGGCAACTTGGGTTTGCTGTAACATGATCTCAGAGATCCAAACTCGATAAGGGGTTTTGTTTTGCTGCCAAGGTAAATGCTTTCTGCCTTGTTGGTGATACCAATTCACCACGTGAGTCGAAAACTCTTTTGCTGACTTAGATTTTATTTGAATATTAATAATAGTAACTTGCACAATAAAATTTTTGCCAGTGTACCCAAAAGTGACGCAGTCCTCAAAAATATTCGCGGTTATAACGCCTAAACAAAATAATGTAGCGGCAGGGGAAATATTTTTTGATCGTGAATAATGAGTAACAGCGTGGTTATTACTACATAGATAATAGTTTCGTTGGAGGATCATAAATAATTGTTTTATTGCTTGGGCTATCCTCGGTATAATATTGCCGATTTATATTGATAAGGTTTCCTGATGAAATTAGATGCCAAAAATCGCAGCAGACGCCTGCGTAAAAAACTACGTGTAGCAGAGTTTAAAGAATTAGGCTTTGATGTTGCTTGGCAACTGAGTGACGATATTAGTAGTGAAGGAATAGATAAATTTATTGATGATTTCTTTGCCCAAGTTATTCAGCCTAATGGCATAGGCTTTGGCGGCGAAGGCGATACATTGTGGCACGGGTTAATTTGTACCCAAACACTTGGCTCATGTAACAACGAACAAAGAGCTGTTGTTGAAAAGTGGTTAAGTGAAAATGGCGCGACCCAAGTTGCCGTTAGTGAACTGTATGACTTATGGTGGGCAGAGTAAGCCTGCGCTCTATCAATAGCGATAACTTAATGTAAATACATTAAGAGATATATTTTAATACCACTTTTAAGACATAGACTTGAAAACATGACCGATAACACTGAAAAAACACATAAAACCCTAGAGCAAGCCGAGCAAGAAGGTAAGTATATTCGCAAGGTACGCAGTTTTGTTAAACGTGAAGGCCGCTTAACTAAAGCGCAAGATCGTGCATTAACGGACCACTGGCAAACCATGGGCTTAAACCATAGTGATGGCTTAATTTCACCGCAAAGCTTGTTTAGCAATGACAACCCAATCGTATTAGAAATTGGTTTTGGCATGGGTAAATCACTTGTTGAAATGGCTAAGGCTGCTCCACAGCTTAATTTTATTGGCGTAGAAGTACATAGGCCTGGCGTTGGTGCATGTATTTCAACCGCTCAAGAAGTAGGCGTAGATAACTTAAAAGTGTACGAACATGATGCCATTGAAATACTTGCCGACTGTATTCCTGATGGGCTATTAACTACGGTACAGTTGTTCTTCCCTGATCCTTGGCATAAGAAAAAACATCATAAACGTCGTATTGTTTCCGCTGAATTTGTTGAAACAATTCGTCAGAAGCTAAAAGTGGGCGGTGTTTTTCATATGGCAACAGACTGGGAAAACTATGCAGAGTGTATGTTAGAAGATATGCAAAGTGCGCAAGGCTATAAAAACCTTTCTACTGAAAATGATTATGTGCCACGCCCTGATTCACGTCCGTTAACTAAATTTGAAAACCGTGGTCAACGTTTAGGGCATGGCGTTTGGGATTTACAGTTTAGTAAACAATAAATAAGCGTGAACGTTATTTTTGTATATGCTTTTCAATATAAAATAAATGTTGGGCGTTACGAAAATTCCCAGTCTCTTTTAACCATTGCTCGGTAATTATTTCTTGTTGTAAAGCCGCATGTAATATGCGGCTTTTATATTGGGTCCAATAAAAAACTGTTGCTTGGGTATGATGTTCATTATTTGGGAACATATCACTACGCGTTTGCTCTAATTCAGCTAGAACATGAGTAACAACTTGTTCTTTTAATTCTTGATCAATGTACTGTTTAAAGTGATTAAAACGTTTTGCTTTAATAAGTTGCCAAATTAACCACGCTAATGCGGCTAATGCCAAAACTGCTATTATTTCCATCGACCCTTTCTCTGTTTGCTACAAGCGGTAATATCATAGCAATTTCATTGCTAAAACACCTGAATAATCTCACCAACTAGCTTTTCATCATACATCACTCACAAATCGATCAGATTTAGCACGAGTAGAGATGATGATTTACTAAATTAAATAACATAATTGTTAATTTGTTGTTAACACACTATATTGCGGTTGACTTTTATTACTAAGCAGCCTTAAATGGTTAAACAAGGAGCTGTTTGATAGGGTGTTCACAGTCAAGACATCAATAATTTCAATGAGTAGCATTAATGAATAAAGCAGTTGAAATCAAGGATAAACTCACAAAGCGATTACTGCTTTATATTTTACTGTGTAGTATTTTTGTTTCAGTGTGCTCAACGTTTGTTCAGCTTTATGCCTCATTTCAAGATGATCTTACTCATTTAGAACAGCGCTTTGTTAATATCGAAAAAAGTTACATCCCCTCTATCGCTAGTAGCCTTTGGGATTTTAATAAACCCTTAGTTGCTCAGCAAATACAAGGTATTGTTGATTTACCTGATATTGGCTTAGTTGAAGTAGCCAATGATTTTGATTACCAACAACAAGTGGGTAATGCGGATATTGATCCTAAAAAAGTGATTGAATTTCCTATTGTTTATGAAAATGAGAATGTCGGCGTACTTACTGTTTATGCCGATTACCAAGATATTTATCAACAGCTATGGTTGCAAGCGGGCTTCATCCTCACTACCGAATTTATCAAAATATTCATTATTGCTTTTGTTATTGTTCTCATTGTTAATAAATTAATTACCCGGCATTTATTTAAAATAATCCGTTATGCCCAACAATTATCTGGTGATAACTTAGACTACCAATTAACGTTATCAAACCGCCCTAAAGCTGAAGATGAATTAGATTATTTAGTTAGTGCTATTAACTACATGCGCTTAACTATCAAAGATGAAATTGCTAAACTGAGTGATGCTGAAAATGCCTTAATCACCTTAAATAGTAAGCTTGAAGATAAGGTACATGATAGAACGGCAAAACTCGAAGCAAGTAATGAGCAGCTACAACAAAGCCTTGATGATTTAACCTTAGCACAAGAGCAATTGGTGCAATCTGAAAAAATGGCATCGTTAGGGCAGTTAGTTGCTGGTGTCGCTCATGAGGTAAATACGCCTTTAGGTATCTGTGTTACCTCTATCACGGCATTAAAAGAAAAAGTGGATAGTTTAAAAAGAGCGGTCGACACCCAAGATCTAACTAAATCATTTTTAACCGAAACGTTAGATTTACTGGGTGAGTATGAGCAAATTATTGAACGTAGTTTGCATAAGTCAGTAGAACTCATTCGAAGTTTTAAGTCTGTTGCGGTAGAGCAGCATACTGATCCGAAAGTAAATATAAATCTTCATCAACATATTTATGATGTTGTTAACACCGTTAAAACGATGTTTAAGCATAAAAAATATAATATCAATATCGAAGTAGATGAAGAGTTTACCTTGATTACCTATCCCAGTGCGTGGAATCAAATTCTCACTAACTTTCTAATGAACTCACATATACATGGCTTTGAAGATAGGCGAGATGGTGATATTTCAATAGAATTTACTCACTCCAAAGGTTATTTAACCTTACTCTATTATGATAATGGTAAAGGTATTGCCGAAGACTTTAAAAAGCGCATCTTCGATCCTTTTGTTACCACCAAACGTGGACAAGGAGGCTCTGGCCTAGGTTTGAATATTGTTTTCAATTTAGTGAATGCTAAATTATCTGGCACGATAAAGTCACTTGATACCGAGCAAGGTGTTTGCTTTAAAGTTAAGGTGCCTATTGAGCTTGCCAAGGAAAAAAGAGTCGAAAAAATTAAGGTTAGCTAAGTTATTTTTGATATCGTAAAAGACTTGTTGAAAACCTATATAGATTGACATTTTCTGATTTAATCTTTATATTCTCGCCCTTTAAAATCACGCATATTAGCTTGTTTTTTCTAAGCTTAAATAATGTTAACCCTTCGTACGTAAGACTGAAAAGTACTACGTAACATAATCAATGAGATTGAAATGTTTGAATTACACTCCAATAAAGTGTCTAACTTAAAGAATGACGTGCTATCAGGCTTAACGGTTGCCTTAGCTTTAGTACCAGAAGCTGTTGCTTTTGCTTTTGTTGCGGGTGTTGAGCCATTAGTTGGCTTATATGCAGCCTTTATGGTTGGTCTAATTACCGCTGTTTTTGGCGGCAGACCAGGTATGATCTCTGGTGCTACTGGCGCGATGGCTGTGGTTATGGTGAGTTTGGTGGCGCTGCACGGGGTTGAGTATTTATTCGCGACGGTGGTGCTCACCGGGGTGCTGCAAATCATGGCCGGCATATTTAAGCTAGGTAAATTTATCAGGTTAGTACCGCACTCGGTAATGCTTGGTTTTGTTAATGGCTTAGCAATTGTTATATTTTTAGCTCAACTTGGCCAATTTAAAGTCACTAATGAAGCTGGCGAGCTAGTTTGGATGGAAAATACGGCGTTATTCTCTATGGCGGGTTTAATTTTATTAACCATGGCTATTATCCATTTCTTCCCAAAATTGACTAAAGCGGTACCTTCTACCTTAGTGGCCATTGTTGGGGTTTCATTGTTGGTTTTTGCCATTAATATTGATACTAAGCTAGTGGGTGATGTGGCTTCTATTGCAGGCGGCTTACCAATATTTTCAATTCCAGATGTACCATTTAATTTAGAAACGTTAAAAGTAGTTTTTCCTTTTGCTTTAGTACTTGCTGCTATTGGTTTGATTGAATCGTTATTAACACTGACGCTTATTGATGAGCTTACAGGTACTCGAGGCCGTAGTAATAAAGAATGTATTGCACAGGGTGCTGCAAATACCGCCAGTGGCTTCTTTGGTGCTATGGGGGGGTGTGCAATGATCGGACAATCTATGATCAATGTTAACTCGGGTGGTCGTGGTCGCGCATCTGGTATTACTGCAGCATTAGCATTACTTGGTTTTATCTTATTTGCTTCATCGCTTATTGAAGAGATACCACTAGCTGCGTTAGTGGGCGTGATGTTTATTGTGGTTATTGGTACCTTTGAATGGTCTAGTTTACGTATTTTAAACAAGGTACCCAAAGGTGATGCCTTTGTCATTATCTTAGTTTCTGGCATTACTGTTTATTCTGATTTAGCGGTTGCGGTTATTGTCGGCGTTATCGTTTCAGCATTAATCTTTGCATGGGAGCATGCTAAGCACGTTAATGTAGTACGTAGCACCGATGAAAGTGGCTCAACCGTTTATGAAGTAAATGGCCCCATTTTCTTTGGCTCAATTGCTAATTTTTTAGAGCAATTTACCCCTGATAAAGATGCTGACGATATTATTGTTGAATTTAAAAATGCACGTGTTGCCGATCACTCTGCAATTGAAGCGATTGATACGCTAGCTGAGCGTTATTTATCACGTGGTAAAACCATGCATTTAAAACACTTAAATCAAGAGTGTAAGTTGTTGCTTGAAAAAGCCGATAAATTAGTAGAACTCAATGTTATTGAAGATCCTGATTATCATATAGCGACTGATAAGTTAGCTTAGAATAATTTCTATATTGATTAAAATAATGCGCTGATAAGTTATACTTAACTTACAGCGCATTTTTTATGTTTTAGAATAATGGCATTTTGGTTAGGAAATAGAGTTGGATGCAATTAGATTTTTTTGATGTACCAAGCCCTTGTGTGGGTGTTTGTCAGTCAGATGAAAAAGGCCATTGTCTTGGTTGTATGCGTTCACGTGATGAAAGACAAAATTGGCAAGACTTTGATAATGATAAAAAGCAAAAAGTAATTAAGCTCTGTCTCAATAGAAAAAAACGTAAAGAAAATAAGACTAAAACCCAAGCTATTGATAATAATAGTGAACAAACGCTTGATAGCCGTCAAACAGAGTTACAACCTTCCTTATTAGACCCGCCGAGTAAAGTAAATTCTAATAGCCATAGCGATTTAGATTTCGGTGATTTCGAGCTATAAAGCACTCAATATTATGACTATTAAGTAACCCGCTTTTTAATGTCATTGGTATTATTATATCCATTTGAAAAAGTTTAAAAAAATGGTTGCCAGCTAAGATGTTTATGGCTATTATACGCGCCTCTTTGAGAGAAGTTACTTTTTACAAAGATTGCCCCGATAGCTCAGTTGGTAGAGCAGAGGATTGAAAATCCTCGTGTCCCTGGTTCAAATCCGGGTCGGGGCACCATAAAACGAAAAGCCCCTGCTGTTTAGTAGGGGCTTTTTTCGTTTATAAGCGATATAGACGTTAGCTATCTAATGTTTTAATTGTTGAATTATTACGATGTTTTAAGCTATCTACTGAGCTGTTTACCTCGTTAAACATACCAATAAATCATTAAGAAATGGCTAGTCGCTCCGCCAATCACGAATAGGTGCCAAATAGCGTGATTAAAGGGGATTTTCTTTTGTACATAAAAGATCACGCCAAGGCAATATATCAAGCCACCTATCGCTAATAAATTGACTGCTGCAGCAGGTAATACTTTATAAAGCTCTCCTAATATTGTGAATGAGATGAAGCCCATACCCAGGTAGGTTGCTAGCGATATCTTTTTATATTTACCGCCAAACTTCAGCTTAAATATTATGCCTGCTAGCGCAATACCCCAAATCAACACCATTAAGCTATAACCCAACTTGCCTTGTAAACTAAGCATTAATAATGGTGTGTAAGTGCCAGCAATCAATAAATATATCGCGCAGTGATCTAATACTTTGAATAACCTTTTGAGCCTAGGATTAATCACACCATGATATAAGGTTGATGCTAAGAATAGTAAAATTAAGCTAGCGCCGTAAATACTAAAGCTAATAATGCGCAATAATTTATCTGAGTCAGTGGCAAGTAAAGGTAAGTTATTGTTGACAGAATTGACTAACAATAAGATCAATCCTGCAATACTCAGTAGTGCTCCTAGGCCATGGCTTAGGGTGTTAGCAAGCTCCTCTTTAGCGCTATAAGCAGCTGAACTATTATTCATGTGATACCCATCTTATGTAAAAACGATTAAATCAATTTAAGTGTACACGTGTACGCTGTTTTTGTAGGATATCAAAATGCTACTGCAAAGTGAAGAGAGCAGACCAGACTAGTTAAACAAAGTAATGGTTGAAAAAGGTACAATAAGGCAACAGAACAAAGACTAATAGCCCTGCATCAATAAGCTCGGCTAGTTCTGACAAGATCAGACTGCTTCAAACAAGGTGATAATAAGTAAGCTTAGCTCTGTTCTAAAAAAGATCAGACTAATTCAAATAAGGTAAAACAAGGTGAGATGGCGCAATAAATTATGCTTAGCTCTTTATTAATAAGAGCTAAGTACAAGCCGGAGAGTTTGGAGAAAGTTAAAGCGCTAGCTCAATAACCATTTCTTTTAATTCATCTTTGGAGATGGAATTATTATGATTAGTGTCAAACCGATTAAAAATAGTTTCACACATACGAATGCCTTTGTCTTGCAGCAATACATCAATTAGTTCGACAAATTCAGTACGGCTAATGGCGCCGTCTTTATCTTCATCAAATACTTCAAATAATTCATCAACCCACTGGTTTAATTCCATAACATATATCCTTAACGAAATGTGGTAACCAATGCTACCACTATGTCGATGACATTTGGAATGGTTAATTGTAAATATTTACAATTAACCAAGTGTTAAATAATTACGAAATAAAATAGAATGTTAACTGCAAAACTAATATTAAACCTATTTAATCGGATATAGCATGAAAATAACTTGGCTGTGGCTGTTCGGGCTGTTGTTTGGTATGGAAGCGAATGCTCGTAACTTAGCTCAACAACTTGTTGTAGAAAATTGTCATTTAGACGGAATTAAGGCTCAGGTTAGGTGTGGCACGTTACAAGTCCCTGAAAACTATGACTCGCCTAAAGGTAAGAAAATAGCGATTAACTTTGCGGTGATACCTGCTATTGATAATAGTGAGGATAAACCTCCGTTAATGTTTCTAGCGGGTGGGCCTGGGCAAGCTGCAGTAGAACTAGCCTCAGGATTAAGGCATGTCTTTAATGAAGTCAGAAAAACCCATGATCTTATTTTAGTCGACCAACGCGGAACAGGGCAGTCACAGCCGTTTCAATGTCAATCGCCTGTTGGTCAAAATGTTTATACCATTACCCCAGAAGAGTTTTCACCAGCAGATATCAACGCCTGTATCGCCAGTTTTGACGGCGATTTATCGCAATATAATTCAGAAAATGCCATTCGGGATTTTGATGCGCTAAGAGCGGCACTCGGCCATGAACAAATCAATATTTATGGTGGCTCATATGGCACCCGAGCGGGGCTTGTTTATCTGAGAATGTTTCCGAGCTCATTACGCAGTGTGGTACTCGACAGCGTTGGCCCTGTAGAAGTGCCGATTGGTTTATTTGGTCAAAGTACCGCACGTTCATTTAATTTACTTCTTGAACATTGTCAGCAAGATAAAAACTGTCAGCAGGCATACCCTAATTTAGCGCAAGAATTTAATCAGTTAGTGAGTCGCCTTGAGACTAATCCGGCTACGGTTACCATTGCGCATCCTCGGTTGGGGGCAAATACCTCATTTGTGATCAGCAAAGGTAAGCTACTTGGTACGTTACGCATGCAACTTTATGCTGTCGCAAGTCGCGCGTTAGTGCCTTTAGTTATTCACCAAGCGTATTTGGGTAATTACCGCCCATTGGCGGGGTTAGTCGCGCAAACGGATAATGGTCAAGGTAATAGCGGTCAAGGAGTTTATATTGGCCTGCATTTTAATATCGTTTGTAATGAAGATTTTCCGCGTATCAGTGACGCTGATTTTATTAAGGATGCTAATAATAACTTTGGTGAAGACGATGCTCATTTCGCCTTGAAAATGGCTTGTCCGTTATGGCCTAAATACCGGCCACAAGCTAGTTTTTATCAACCAGTGACTGCGGATGTACCAACACTAATATTATCTGGCGAGCTAGATCCCGTTACTCCACCGAGTAACGGTGATATTAGCGCAAGTACTTTACCTAATAGCCATCATATTATCATTGATAATGCTTCCCATACTGTCGCGATGAATACTTGTGCAAGCGATATTATCAATGAATTTTTAACCACTTTAACACCTAGCAAGCTTGATGAATCCTGCCTTAAAGAT
>Ga0209292_1006434_pt1 | contig 11544 bp, 11 predicted proteins | sample GOMGulsemesocosm_2_FD_184634 | JGI IMG/M metagenome (GOLD analysis project Ga0209292, IMG submission 184634) | Methane-oxidizing microbial communities from mesocosms in the Gulf of Mexico - GOM9C Gulf of Mexico (SPAdes) (version 2) | ecosystem: Environmental > Aquatic > Marine > Cold seeps...
AAGAAATGATCAAAGCAATTAGTGTCATTTAGGGTTGAGTTGGTTAGAATTGTCTAAATTTCCAGTGTAAATAGTAACTTTCCATGGCACATCAAGATTATGTTTCCCGCTCTCGCAATAAAGATAAGAGCCCGTATAAAAAAAATGACCCTGAGCCACCTAGAGGCATACCATTTAAATTAAAGTTTATGATGTTAATTACATTGTGCATCGTTAGTGGATTTGGTTATTTATTATGGTCAATTGATGGTAGTGAAGACTCACCTCAGGCTCAAAAGTCTGCGCAAGAAGCATCTAAGAAAAAAGAAAAGGTCGCTTTACCAGCGCCACCAAAAGAAAAATGGGCCTACCGAAAAGAGTTAGAAGATAAAAAAATTGAGGAAGGTCAATACGAAGTAAAACAAGGTGGCCCTTATAAAATGCAATGCGCCTCCTTTAAAACGTTAAAACAAGCACAAATTTTAAAAGCAAAGATCGCTTTTACAGGATTGAGTGCGCAAATAGGTAAACCAGTAGGTAAAAAAAATACTTATTACAAAGTATTTTTAGGGCCCTATGCGAAAAAACGTGATGCAGAACGCGATAAACATAAACTTAAAAACAACAAAATTAATTATTGTGTAATTTGGCCGTGGAAATAATTTCCCCCTCGTCCTTGAAAATCCCCTTCTATACCCCTATTAATTGAACATAACGCATCATTTAAAGCCAGCATACAAAACCTTACCGTATGCTGGTAATTTAGTTAGGGGTAAATGTGACTACTATCGTTTCAGTAAGACGCAATGGCAAAGTTGTCATTGGTGGTGATGGCCAAGTTTCACTTGGCAATACAGTAATGAAAGGCAACGCTCGCAAAGTGCGCCGCTTATACAACGACAAAGTACTGGCAGGTTTTGCTGGTGGTACTGCCGACGCTTTCACGTTATTTGAACGTTTCGAAAGTAAATTAGAACAACATCAAGGGCATTTAACCAAAGCCGCTGTAGAGCTTGCTAAAGACTGGCGTAGTGATCGTGCCTTACGTAAATTAGAAGCGTTATTGGCAGTAGCCGACGAAACAGCTTCTCTTATCATTACAGGTAACGGCGATGTTATTCAGCCGGAGAATGACCTTATTGCTATTGGTAGTGGCGGAAACTTCGCTCAATCAGCAGCTACGGCATTACTTGAAAACACTGAATTATCAGCAAAAGAAATCGTAGAGAAATCATTAAAGATCGCCGGTGATATTTGTGTATTCACCAATAATCAACTAACCATTGATGAGCTTTAAGTTTTAAGTTTTAAGTTTTAAGGACTTTACTATGTCGAGTATGACACCTCGTGAAATCGTTCACGAACTAGATAACCATATTGTCGGGCAAAGCGACGCCAAAAGAGCCGTTGCAATAGCTTTACGTAACAGATGGCGCCGTATGCAACTTAACGAAGATTTACGCGTTGAAGTTACCCCAAAAAATATTTTGATGATTGGCCCTACAGGTGTAGGTAAAACAGAAATAGCACGTCGTTTAGCTAAACTAGCTAACGCACCGTTTATTAAGGTTGAAGCAACTAAATTTACTGAAGTAGGTTATGTTGGTAAAGAAGTTGAAACCATTATTCGCGATTTAGCGGACATGGCGATTAAGCTAACCAAAGAACAAGAAATGGCGCGTGTTAAACACTTAGCAGAAGAAGCCGCTGAAGAGCGTATTTTAGACATTTTACTTCCTCCGCCACGTGATAGTTTTGGTAATGAAGAAGAAACGGATAACTCTTCAACTCGTCAAGTATTCCGTAAAAAGTTACGTGAAGGTCAGTTAGACGATAAAGAAGTCGAACTCGATCTAGCAGCTCCGCAAATGGGGGTTGAAATTATGGCGCCTCCAGGGATGGAAGAAATGACATCGCAGCTGCAAAACATGTTTCAGGGCATGTCTAATGAAAAAACCAGTAAACGTAAATTAACCATTAAAAACGCGTTAAAAGCACTTCAAGAAGAAGAAGCTGCTAAAATTGTTAATCAAGACGACATCAAACAAAAAGCTATTGATGCGGTTGAACAAAACGGTATTGTTTTTATTGATGAAATAGACAAAATTTGTAAACGTGGCGATTCTTCTGGACCAGACGTTTCGCGCGAAGGTGTACAACGTGACTTGCTTCCATTGGTAGAAGGTTCAACGGTTAGTACTAAACACGGTATGATCAAAACGGATCACATCTTGTTTATTGCATCGGGTGCATTCCAAATGTCAAAACCATCTGACTTAATTCCTGAACTTCAAGGTCGTTTACCCATTAGAGTTGAGTTACAGCCGTTAACAACTGAAGATTTTGTCCGTATTTTAACTGAACCTAATGCATCATTAACCGAGCAATATATTGCCTTAATGGCAACGGAAGGGTTAAAAATAGAGTTTACAGAAGACGGTATAAACGCGCTAGCTGATGCTGCTTGGCAAGTAAATGAAAGTACTGAAAACATTGGTGCTCGTCGTTTACATACTATGATGGAGCGTCTTGTTGAAGAAGTTTCATTTAACGCTGACGAACGCGCTGGCGAAACCATTAAGATTGACAGTGATTACGTAGGAAATACGTTAACTGAACTTGTTAAGAACGAAGACTTAAGCCGCTTTATTCTTTAGCAAACCATACGCCCTTAATTCACTGTAATTAAAGGCGTATACCCGTTACCATTCAATATGTATGTTTCAGAGCACTTTGAATGGTAACGGGTATATACAACACAATGAGAGAACACACATGGCCAAGATTATTGAACTAACCCTTAATACCAAACAAGGTAAATTAACTGTTGGTTACGATTCTCACGAGTCTATTTCGCTCAGTTATGAATACCTAAGAGTATTTTCACCGGTTGAGATTTCAGCCATGCAATCACAAAAACCTGCGGCGAATACCCCACAAGTTTTCCATAAAAAAAATGTAAAAATTGCTGCGATTGAACCGTTAGGAAAACATGGTCATCGTCTATTATTTGATGACGGTTTTGTCGATATTTATGCCGATGACGACTTCATCACTTTGCATCAACAGTACCCGCAACAATGGCCTATTTATGAGGCGAGTTTAACAAGTATTAATAGCCGCGAACAAAGTATAAATTTTAAAGCGGTTACTTAAGCTCATTTCAATTTACGTATAACCAAACGACTTTATTAGCTATAAAATCCCAACCTTATATTATCGGTCTTCGATTATGCCCATTTCATTAATTCGGCGATTTATTTTAACAAGTAAAAATGATCACATCGTAAGTTTGCTATTAAGTGTTGAACCTTATTTTTACATCGCTATACTTAAACTACTCAGAAATTAATCATTAATACCTGTCTGTATAAAGAATTATTTGCTTCCTTACACTAATAGGTAATAACACTAGGACACCAACATGGAATACAACACAACAGAGTTATGCTCAACTTACGCTGATTTAGTTGATGTAGTAGAGCCTATTTTTAGCAACTACGGTGGAAGGTTCTCATTTGGTGGTCAAGTCGTTACCGTTAAATGTTTCGAAAGTAACGGACTCATAGCACAAATAGTTGCCACTCAAGGTGAAGGGAAAATTTTAGTGATTGACGGTGGAGGTTCTACCCGTCGAGCTTTAATTAATGTATCTATAGCAGAAGCTGCGGCCGAAAATGGCTGGGAAGGTATTATTTGTTTTGGTAGCGTTTGTAATGTGGATGCACTAGAAGAAATAGATATTGGTATTCAAGCGTTGGTATCAATCCCTGTTCAAGCCATAGACACAGATACGGGTGAAAGTGATTTAGCGATTAACTTTGGCAGCGTAACCTTTTTACCTGATGACCACTTATATGCCGACAACACTGGCGTTATACTTTCACCCGATCCTTTAGATATTGAATAAGTTAGGTAAACTGAACCTTTCTAGATAGGGTTATACAAGCCGTTCCATGTATTTACCCAGGTATCAATTTTATCCAGTGGTACGCCTTGTTCAATAACACCACCTTGCGCAAGCTCACCACCAATTAAGGTAAAAGCTTGTTCAATTTTTTTGTTGTCAATCGATGTACCAATTAAGGGTAATTCCATTTTTTTAGTCAGATCAATAAGTGCTGTGACTATCGCATTTTCAGAATCTTCTTTTACATCCGACACTATGTGCTGACAATTTATTTTAACCTGATGCACTGCCATCTTACGTATGTAGCGTAATGATTCATAACTCCCTGAAAAGTCAGCAATAGAAATACGTACTTTCAATGACTTCAATTCATCAATTATAATTTTGGCACGATCGCTCGCCGTTAATACTATGTTTTCAGGAAGTTCGATTACTAAATATTCCGCAGGTACGTTATAAGTCAGGATCTGTTGCTCAATGAAACTCACTAAATCAGGCTCTAACAAATATTGGCTTAATAATTTGATGGACACAGTTTCATATACGGCATTACGTTGTAATTTTAATATTAACTTAAACGCTCGTGTGATCATTTGTTTGGTCAGTAAATAAATTTCACCACTGTGTTCTGCAGTTTCAATAAACTCATGCAATTGCAGAGGTTTTTCACTTTTATTATACCAATGTACAAGTATTTCGAAGCCAATAAGCTTCCTATCACGTAACTTCGTTTGCGGTTGCACCATCCACTCTAATCGATCATCAATAATATCTTGCTTAAGTTGTTCCATCTTAAGTAAATGAAGCTCAGTATAAATCACCGCTTCATTATCAAAGTAGCTTAAAGGTAATTGATTATTCTCTGCCATTAACAGGGCATCCTCAGCATGAGAGATCACTTGCGATAAACGGTTGCCATTTTTACCCATTAAGGCAATACCAAAGGTTAGTTCAAAGTTAAGTGAGAAACTTTTAAAGCTCATCGCATCTGGTACTGCACCAGTTAGATTTGCGCATAACTTTTCAATTTCGTAACGCTCGTTTTCTTCTTCTTTGTCTAATTCTAATACCACAAGAAAATGCAGGCCTTGCAAACGAGAAATTCGTATGGGTGATTCTTCATCGTTAAAATTTAATAAATTATTATTATCTGAAATAGATTTATGCAAACAATAAGCAAGTTGTAGTAATAATATGTCAGAATTATGGTGCCCTAGCACTTTATTGACTTGCTGAAAATTAATGGGTTTAAATGAGATAACCGCATATTTTTTATCTGGATTGTTTTTAAAAATATGACTGATTTTTTGCATCGCTTGTTGTTGCGTTGGTAGATTGGTTGCGTTGTCGCTAGGCTGATTAACCGGAGTGGTTTTACCAAGGCTACTACCGTGAGATGAGAAGCCCATCAGTGTTTTAACCAGCATCCAACAACCATTAATAATGGCAATAACAAAACAAAAAACACTACTTAAAACTAACCAATCGGCATTAATATCTGCGTTTATCCACAAAAATACGGTGACCGAGAAAAACACCGTAATTAGCCACTGGACGGCTACTCGATATAAAAACGATCCAAAAGACGGTGAAGAAAACTTAATACGTAACACTGAAAGGATAACAATTAACGCACTAACAATTGCCCATGATACGTAAGCATCAACTTTAGGGAAAAACCAGACTATTGCGATAAATACACTGGCAAAAATTAATACAAGTACATTACTTAACATCGCGGAATCTACAATGTCTTCATCTTGTTTAGACACAGACCAAAAATATAACAAGGTTAAAAAGCTGATCGCTGAGGTAAGTAAAATCGATATTTGATTATTTTCGATATAAGCCACTGCATACAACAATACCAATAAGCTTAATGAGAGTAATGCAGGAAATCGCCATTTAAACGGCAATGTAGATTTTAGTAATCCTGAAATGATCAACACCGGTAAACTGATACCAATAACCAGAGCAATATTAAATTCAACAAGAGAAGAGGATGAGGCAAAAGCAGGAAATGAGAATAAAGTAAACAACCCCGCTAAAGCGGATATATTACGTACACGAAAAATCTGAATAAATAAGTCCATCTAAAATACTCTAAACAATGCGATTAAAAGCTACAACTTGCTAGTATGTTCAGAGTAATGCCTATGTTAACTTTTGTACAGTGCTATTTTCCACTCATTCTAATTTAATTTATTTCCGGCTTTCATCAATAAATTCAACGGGTTTATACCATATTGATAAGCTAATTGTGCGGGTTGTTCTATATTCCAACAGGCTATATCGGCATCGTATCCAACAGCTAATTTACCTTTGGTGTCATCTAAACCAAGAGCCTTTGCTGCATTACAAGTAACGCCAGCTAATGCTTCGTTAGGCGTTAATTTAAATAACGTACATGCCATATTTAACATCAGCTGAATAGAATGAATAGGTGAAGATCCTGGGTTAGCGTCAGTTGCGATTGCAATCGGCACCTTATATTTACGGAGTAATTCAATAGGAGGTAATTTTGTTTCTCTTAGGAAGTAATAAGCACCAGGGAGCAATACCGCGGTCATATCCGCATTCTTCATTTTCTCTACACCCGTTTCACTTAGGTATTCTAAATGATCTGCAGATAAGGCATGGTAATTTGAGGCTAATTCAGCCCCCTTCATGTTAGATAACTGCTCTGCATGTATTTTTACCGGCAAACCATGTTGCTTAGCTGCTTCAAAAACTTGTTGGGTTTCTGCTAAAGTAAAGCCGATATTTTCACAAAATACATCAACAGCATCGGCAAGCCCAAGCTTAGCAACGGCTGGAAGCATGTTATTACATACCTCATTAATATAGCCTGCAGAATCATTTGCGTATTCTTTAGGTAAGGCGTGAGCGCCTAAAAATGTTTTTTTAATGGTTACTGGGAAATTCTGCCCCAATTGCTTGGCAACCTTGAGCATTTTTATTTCAGTATCTACATCTAAGCCATAACCGGATTTAATTTCTATTGTTGTGACACCTTCATTATGCAAGGCTTTCAACCTTGGCGTTGCTGCAGCAAGTAATTCACTTTCGCTCGCCATTCTTGTCGCTGCGACTGTTGATACGATACCACCGCCAGCATTAGAAATTTCTTCATACGACTTACCCTGTAAGCGCATTTCAAATTCATTAGCGCGATTACCACCGTAAACAATATGCGTATGACAATCGATTAAGCCGGGTGTTAGCCACTGCCCTTCGCCATCAATAAGCTCTAGCTGTGCTTCGTCGTAGACAGGTAAGTCACTCATTTTTCCGAGCCAAGCTATTTTACCATTTGAAATAGCAAGAGCGGCATTTTCAACAACGCCATATCCCGTGTGACCTTCGGTCATAGTCGCTAAATTTACATTTATCCAAAGCGAGTTCCAGCTTTTTGTTGTTGTCGTCATTGCATCCAACCTTAATTTGCTTTTTCAAGTCAGTTTATCAAGTACAGTAAACTTTACTTGATTGATGACTTCGGATCAACACTTGTATATACAAGTGTTGATTTTTTCATTCAATAATGAGATTGTATATACAAGATGAAATCACAGTAAGCTAATAAATACTTATGAAAGCCACACCAAAAGCCGCAAAGTTCACTGTTATAAAGCAGCATATTTGTCAGAAAATTGAATCTGGCGAATGGGAACAAAACCGCAAAGTTCCTTCTGAAAATGAACTTGCTGAGATGTTTGAAGTAAGCCGTATGACCGCAAGGCGCGCACTACAAGAACTTACAGAGCAAGGTTTATTGGTACGTTCACAAGGTGCTGGAACTTTTGTTGCTACGTTTAAATCTCAGTCTTCATTGCTTGAAATAAGAAACATTGCTGATGAAATTAATGAGCGTGGCCATAAGCATTTATCTCAGACCATAAAAGTCGAGTCTATAACACCGACGAGCGATTTAGCGATTCTACTCAACGTAACCGCTAGCGATACAATTTATTATTCCGAAATATTACATTTTGAGAATGATGATGCGATTCAATTAGAACAGCGTTATGTTAATGCGTCACTTGTACCTGATTACATCAAACAAGATTTCTCAAACATAACCCCTCACGAATACTTAACACTTGAAGCACCATTAACGGAAGCAACTCATGAAATTGAAGCCGTTATTGCTAAGCCAAATATTTGTGAATTACTCAAAATAAACCACACTATACCTTGTTTACAAGTCAAACGACGTACTTGGTCGACAACCGGTGTAGTTAGTTTAGCCATATTAACTTCTCCAGGCGATAAGTATCGCTTAGGTAGCCGTTTAGTCTTTTAACCCCATTTTCAGGATTATATGATGACAACAAATAACGTTGAAATGAATAGAACCGATACTTCACGATTAATCAAAGCAGATCGTGGTACCAAAATCACCACCAAAAGTTGGTTAACTGAAGCGGCTAAGCGCATGCTAATGAACAATTTAGATCCAGAAGTTGCTGAACACCCGCAATCGCTTGTGGTATACGGCGGTATTGGTCGCGCAGCAAGGGATTGGGAATGTTTTGATAAAATCATAGAAACACTTGAGCGTTTGGAAGACACTGAAACCTTACTGATTCAATCTGGAAAGCCGGTTGGCGTATTTACAACGCACGAAAATGCACCTCGTGTACTGATTGCCAACTCTAACCTGGTACCCAACTGGGCAACGTGGGAACACTTTAACGAGTTAGATAAGAGAGGTTTGATGATGTACGGCCAAATGACCGCTGGCTCGTGGATCTACATTGGTTCGCAAGGTATTGTGCAAGGTACTTATGAAACCTTTGTTGCTATGGCTAATCAACATTTTGATGGCAGTGCTAAAGGTAAGTGGGTACTTACAGGCGGTTTAGGTGGTATGGGTGGAGCTCAACCACTTGCAGCAACTATGGCAGGTTTTTCAGCGCTGGTTGTTGAATGTGATGAAAGCCGTATCGATTTTCGTATTAATACCCGTTATGTTGACAAAAAAGCTAAATCGCTAGATGAAGCTCTCGAGATAATTAATCAAGCAAATGCCAAAGGCGAAGCGATTTCGGTTGGTTTATTAGGTAATGCTGCTGATGTATTTCCTGAATTAGTAAAGCGTGGCATTACACCTGATGTAGTGACAGACCAAACCTCAGCTCACGACCCGCTAAACGGTTATTTACCTCAAGGCTGGACGATGGAACATGCTGCTGCAATGCGTACGCAAGACGAAGCTGCTGTGGTTAAAGCCGCAAAACAGTCAATGGCCATTCAAGTGCAAGCGATGCTTGATTTACAAGCAATGGGTGCGGCAACAACAGATTACGGTAACAACATCAGACAAATGGCGTTAGAAGAAGGCGTTAAAAACGCGTTTGACTTCCCTGGCTTTGTTCCTGCTTATGTTCGACCGTTATTTTGTGAAGGTATTGGTCCATTCCGCTGGGTAGCACTTTCTGGAGATCCAGAAGACATTTACAAAACCGATGCTAAAGTAAAAGAACTGATCCCTGATAATCCACACTTACATAATTGGTTAGACATGGCACGTGAACGCATTGCGTTTCAAGGCTTACCTGCGCGAATTTGTTGGGTAGGCTTAAAAGACCGAGCGCGTTTAGCTAAAGCGTTTAACGATATGGTTAAATCGGGCGAATTATCTGCTCCCGTTGTTATTGGTCGCGATCATTTAGACTCTGGTTCAGTTGCTTCACCTAACCGTGAAACTGAAAGCATGAAAGACGGCTCTGATGCTGTTTCAGATTGGCCGTTACTTAACGCGCTACTTTCTACATCTGGTGGTGCAACTTGGGTAAGTTTACATCACGGTGGTGGTGTTGGAATGGGCTTTAGCCAACATTCAGGCGTAGTTATTGTGGCTGATGGTACAGATGAAGCCGAGCAACGTTTAGGTCGTGTACTTTGGAATGATCCCGCTACAGGTGTTATGAGACATGCTGATGCAGGTTATGACAGTGCTAAAAACTGCGCTAAAGAACAAGGCTTAGACTTACCTATGATTAACCAAAGCAATCAAGCTAGCAACTCAGCAAAAGGAGCGGAGTAAACTCATGACTACAATTTCACACATCACCATTACTCCTGGCGAATTAACGTTAGCACAATTACGCGCGATTCAACGCAACAGCGATATTACTTTTAGCCTTAATGAAGACGCTGTTAGTGGTATTGATAAAAGCGCTGAAGCGGTACAACAAGTTATTAAAGAAAATAGAGTAGTTTACGGAATAAATACCGGTTTTGGTTTGTTAGCCAGTACGCGTATTAAAGCCGATGAGTTAGAGCTACTTCAACGTTCTATTGTATTATCTCATTCCGCTGGTTTTGGTAAATACATGGACGAAGCCACCGTGCGCTTAATGATGGTTTTAAAAATCAATTCTTTGTCTCGTGGTTTTTCAGGTATACGTTTATCCGTAATTAAAGCATTAATTACTTTGCTCAATGCAAACGTATATCCGTGTGTCCCTAAGAAGGGTTCTGTTGGTGCATCTGGCGATTTAGCACCTTTATCTCATATGGTATTACCTTTGTTAGGTGAAGGCGAAATGTCTTACCAAAACAAAGTGATGTCAGCAGCCGAAGGACTAAAAATCGCAGGTTTATCTCCTGTAACTTTAGCGGCTAAAGAAGGCTTAGCTTTACTTAATGGTACACAAGCATCAACAGCTTTTGCCTTAGAAGGTTTATTCTTAGCAGAAGATTTATTTGCATCAGCCGTTGTTATCGGCTCTATGTCTGTTGAAGCTGCTTTAGGTAGTCGTGCGCCTTTTGATGCTCGAGTACATTTAGTTCGTGGACAAAAAGGCCAAATAGACTCTGCTACAGCTTACCGCAAAGTTTTAGAGGATGAATCAGAAATTGGTTTATCACACCAAGAATGTGAAAAAGTACAAGACCCCTATTCTCTTCGTTGTCAGCCTCAAGTAATGGGTGCTTGTTTAACGCAAATTAGAAACGCAGCCGAAGTACTACACGTTGAAGCAAATGGTGTTACTGATAATCCATTAGTTTTTGCTAATGAGGGCGATTTCATTTCAGCAGGTAACTTTCATGCAGAGCCTGTAGCAATGGCCGCCGATAATTTAGCTTTAGCGATTGCAGAGATTGGTTCGTTGTCAGAACGAAGAATGGCATTACTCATTGATTCAAACCTAAGTAAGCTTCCGCCGTTTTTAGTTGATAATGGCGGTGTTAATTCGGGCTTTATGATTGCTCAAGTAACTTCAGCGGCATTAGCTTCTGAGAATAAGTCACTTGCTCATCCAGCCTCAGTAGATAGTTTACCTACTTCAGCGAACCAAGAAGATCATGTATCAATGGCAACTTTTGCAGGTCGTCGATTAGCAGAGATGAGTGAAAATACCAATGGTGTGTTAGCAATAGAGTTTTTAGCCGCTTCACAGGGCTTAGATTATAGAGCGCCACTAAAAGGTTCAGTCATTATTGAGCAAGCTAAAGCCATACTACGAGAACGTGTTAGTTTTTATGATAAAGACCGACACTTTTCTCCTGACATTGAAAAGGCTTCAAACATTATTTCTGAAGCTAACTTTAATCAGTTCATGCCCTTAACCTTATTACCTAGTTCATAAAATAAATTTTGAGTTTTATTTCCTTTTGCCAAATTGTAATGATTTGGCTTTTTT
>Ga0209292_1006438_pt1 | contig 11539 bp, 10 predicted proteins | sample GOMGulsemesocosm_2_FD_184634 | JGI IMG/M metagenome (GOLD analysis project Ga0209292, IMG submission 184634) | Methane-oxidizing microbial communities from mesocosms in the Gulf of Mexico - GOM9C Gulf of Mexico (SPAdes) (version 2) | ecosystem: Environmental > Aquatic > Marine > Cold seeps...
GCGCGGGTATAATCGCCCACTTGTAAATCAGCCGCCATATCCAATAAAACCGCCTCACTCGGCGGCACGCCCGTCAAACGGTCGTGCATCGTCTTGGCTTGCTCTCGTACGCCAGCCCATGCGGAATTTGGCGCCACGACAACACACATCAGCACTGTGTAATTCACCACACGCTTAATAGTGGTGACCGTGTTACTTGGCGACACGGTATCGTTAAAAAAATTGGTTAACTTATAACAAGTCATTTTTATAACCACTATTTAGAAAACCAGAAACAAAACCAACTCGATTTAAAAATATATTTCGTACAAAGTTCGAATTTATAGCGGAATACTAAATCAAGAAACCAGGCATTACCGTGTCTTACTCGCGCCTAAAACTGTTAACCAGATCGCAAGTTAAAGCATTACCTCGCCATTTAACAAACAAGAGAATAGGTATTAAAAATTTGAGAACTTGCGCACAGGGCGCTGCTGTTTTCGTGACGAGCTCGACGGAATAAGCCCCTCATTTGAGCAACAATGCAAGACATCGATGGCGAAAAGCCTAAGCGCTCATATTGTTTGTGACTGAGTATTCTCTGTAGCACTCAGAGCAGCATTCACTGCGCCACCAGCGGATAACAGTAAAGATGAATTCAACCCAGCGGCTCAAACCGATACCCAACGCCGCCCTTTCAAGGCTTACGTACGGCTTGACTCTGTCCTTTTTGACACTGCTGACGGCGTGTAAGACACCCACAGAAGTTGCTGATAACCAAGAGCCAGATCCTGTGGTGGTCGACCTGCCCATCGCCTACATTCAGCGCCCACTGCCAATCGATGGCAGTGGTAATGCCTTAACTGAATCCTTGTTCTCGCCCGCTGACTTCAACCCCGGCGCCGCATTATTTGTGAAGGATCGGGCCACACCCAGCGCGCCCACGCTGAATATTACCGCCGCCGCGTTTGCTGCCAACAGCGCTTATGATGTAAAAGATTTGGATGTGTCGAGTGACGGCAGAAGGCTTATATTTGCCATGCGCGCACCTGAGATCGAGGGTCTTGATGACGACCAGCAACCGAGTTGGAATATCTGGCAATACAACCTCGACGATCAACAGCTTGAGCGGCTCATAACATCAGACATTAGCGCCGAGGCTGGCCAGGATATAAACCCGGCCTACCTTGCCGATGGCCGTATCGTATTCTCTTCGTCCCGCCAGCGTCGCAGCAAAGCGATTTTATTAGACGACAATAAACCACAATTTTCAGCCCTCGATGAAGATCGGGGCGGCGCTGCTTTTGTCCTGCACGCTATGAGCGCCGATGGCACTGACCTCAAACAACTTACCTTTAACCAAAGCCATGACTTACAGCCCAGCCTGCTAAGCGATGGCCGTATCGTCTTTAATCGCTGGGACAATATTGCCAACCGCAGTCATGTCAGCCTCTATACCGTTAAGCCCGACGGCAGTGATCTGTCGCTTTATTATGGCTATCACAGCCAAAACACCGCGACCGACGCTGAGCAAGCGGCCTTTCATCAACCACGCCAACTGCCCGACGGGCGTTTACTGGCACTGCTAAAACCGCGCACAGGCAGCCGTTATGGCGGCGACATCATTGCCATCGACACTGAAAACTATACCGACATCAACCAGCCCACTCACGCCAATAGTGGCGTCGCCGCTCAAGGCCAGCAATCGCTGAGCGTACAGGCTGTCAGCAGTGATGATTCGCTCTCGGTGCACGGCGCCTTTAGCTCAGTATTTCCCTTCTCTGATGGCAGTAACCGTCTGCTGGTGAGCTGGAGCCAATGCCGAGTCATTGAGCCACAGACCCTCATTTACCGCCTCTGCAGCGATGAACTGCTGGCAATACCGGGCATAGAAGAGGCGCCACCACTTTACGGTCTGTGGATTTACGACCTTGACAAGCAAAGCCAACAACCTCTAATCCCGCCTGAGGAAGGCATTATGGTGTCCGAGGCCATCACCCTAGAGCCGGCGCCCGAGGCCAATTTTATCCCCGCACCCGTGGTCGGTATTGACCTCGACGCAGATCTCGTCAATCAAGGGGTGGGAACATTGCACATTCGCAGTGTCTACGATATTGATGGCAGCGACAGCATCGGCATGGCCACCCTAGCCGACCCAGCGCAAACACCCGCCTCAGATCGACCCGCGCGTTTTTTGCGCATCGTTAAGGCTGTGTCCATTCCAGATGATGATGTCCTCGATTTTGACAACAGCGCCTTTGGCCGTAGCGCGCAACAATTAATGCGTGAAATTATCGGCTACGTGCCCATTGAACCCGATGGTTCGGTCAGTGTTCGAGTTCCCGCCGATATCGCGTTTACCCTGTCGGTTGTCGACAGCAACGGTAAACGCATCAGCGCCCGGCACCAAAATTGGCTGCAAGTGCGCGCGGGAGAAACTCGTGAATGCAGCGGTTGCCATACATCAACCAGCGAGATGCCCCACGGCCGCGCCGATGCCCAGGCGCCCAGCGCTAATGTGGGAGCCCTGACCAGCGGCTCGCCCTTCCCGAATACAAGACCCGCTCTTTTTGCCGACGCCGGCGAGAGCATGGCGCAAACCTGGTCCCGCATTAACGGGGTGCGCACACCCTCGGTCAATGTCGTGTTTGAGGACCAATGGACCGATGACAGCGGCGCTCTAACCAAGACCGACGGTTTTGAACTTAATTATCACGACCTGCTGACAGCCGCGCCGGTGAGCTCGACTTGTCAAACCGGTTGGAGCAGCCTGTGCCGCACCATTATTAACTTTGAGGAACACATTCAGCCGCTGTGGAATCTGCCACGTGAAATCATCGACATTAATGGCAACACCATTGAAGATCACACCTGCAGCAGATGCCACAGTACACGCGACAACAACAATGCCTTACAGCTACCCGCTGCGCAGCTTGATTTGAGCGGTGCGGCCTCAAGCGATGAAGCGGATCATTTTATCGCTTACCGTGAATTGCTGTTTGGGGATGTCGAGCAGGAGTTGGACAGCAACGGTGTGCTCATTGATCGCCTAGTACAAGCCACCGACAACAGTGGCCAGCTGCGCTTTGCAACCGATGAATTGGGTAACCTGTTGCTCGACATTGATGGCAACGCGATCCCAATCATGGAGACTGTCCCAATCGCCTCAAGCATGCGCACCTCAGGCGCCCATGCAAGTCAGCGCTTTTTTGCACCTTTCACAAGCGGTGCCAGCCACGCCGACTATCTATCTCCGGCCGAACACCGGTTGATTGCCGAGTGGCTCGATATTGGCGCTCAGTATTACAACAACCCGTTTGATGTGCCGATCAACTGATGGGGATTTCACTGGACAGCCTATCCCCCATTGCACACAAAAAACGCGTTTTTTTGTTGCTCGCCAGTCTGTTCTGCGCCGTAGTGACAACGCCACTACAGGCAGCCGATACCGCACCGCGTACAACTACTTACACTGCAACTGCAACTGCAACTGCAACTGCAACTGCAACACTGAGCCAGGCTGACGAGCCGTTGCAACAACCCCAGCTCGATCAGGCTCAACCCATCACCCGCGCTGATGATGACTATTACTCGGTGACGGTTGATGACGCTTATATCGAACTGCATACCGGCCCAGGTCGTGGCTACCCAATTTTTCATGTGGTTGAACGCGGCGAGCTGATTCACCTCCATAAACGGCGTACAAACTGGATCAAGCTGAGCGACCGTTGGCATAAAAACAGCGGTTGGGCGAGACGCTCTGACTTGAACCACACACTGGGGCTCGATGGCGCACCACTGCGTTTTACCGACACTGGCCGCGACGACTACCTTACCCACCACTGGGAAAGCGGCGTCGCACTCGGGGACTTTAAGGGCGCCGAGTCACTGACGCTAAACCTCGGCTATCGGATGACCCGCAATCTGAGCAGCGAAGTGCGGATCAGCCAGTCCACCGGGCAGTTTTCGGACAACACGCTTATCAACGCTGCACTGGTTCACCAACCATTTCCGCACTGGCGTGTCTCGCCATTTTTTATGCTAGGCGTCGGTTTAATAAACACACAAGCTCACGCCACCCTGGTGCAAACCGAAGACACCAGTGACACGGCCATGCTGCTCGGAGCCGGCGCTTACCTTTATCTTGGTCGCCGCTTTGTCATGCGCTTTGAATACAACAACCATTTAATTCTGACCAGCCGTAAAGAAAATGAGGAAATAAACGAATGGAAACTTGGCTTAAACGTCTTTTATTAACGGTCGCCTTAAGTGCTCTGTCGCTGATAGCCAACGCCGCTGACACACAGACGCGTTCGGTGTTGGATAAAATAATAACGCCGAACCTCGAGCGCCGAGACCCCGTATCGCCCAACATTGACACGGAAGATTTCGAACTGGGTTTTTACGCAGGCATCATCAATGTCGAGGACTTTGGCAGCAATACAGTGACGGGTTTACGTCTGGCCTACCACATCAGCGAAGACTTCTTTGCGGAGGCCAACTACGCCCAAAGTACCCTGCAAGAAACCAGCTTTGAACGCCTCAGTGGCTCGACGCAACTGCTGAGCGATGAGCAACGTGAATTGAATTATTACAACCTGTCACTGGGTTACAACCTATTGCCAGGTGAAATTTTCATCGGTAAAGATTGGTCGTTTAACTCGGCGATTTATCTTCTCGCCGGCGTTGGCAACACTAATTTCGCCGATGACGATTACTTTACCTACAACGCAGGCATCGGTCTTCGCCTACTGGCCACCGACTGGCTGGCGCTGCATTTTGACGTGCGCAGCCATATTTATGAGCATGAATTGCTCGGCGAAGCCCAGACGGTATTCAATCTCGAATCACACGCAGGGGTGACTTTTTTCTTTTAGCCTGCGAGCTTAAGAACAAACCACGACAAATCGGCGCCACTATTGAGCGTAAATAACGAACAAATGAAAAACACTTTATCCATACAAACGGAAGCATAAGCCATGCGAATACGACCTTTATTACTCGCAACACTGTGCGCCACGGCAGCTTTCTTTTGCCAGGCCGAGTCCCTATCGGGAGCCGCCCATGACTTCACCCTGAAAACCAATCAGGGCAACAACCTGCGCCTAGTTGAACAACGCGGCAATGTGGTCTTGTTGAATTTCTGGGCCAGCTGGTGCGGCCCTTGCCGGCAGGAAATGCCCAAGCTAGATGAGCTCTATCAACGTTACCAGAGCGCTGGCTTTATAGTGTTGGGTGTTAATGTAGAAACCGACCGTACGGCCGCAGACAATTTATTAAAGAAGATACCGGTAAGCTTTCCCATCCTCTACGACACTGACAGCCGCGTCAGTCAAAGTTACCAGATCGACGCCATGCCGACCTCGGTATTAATCGACCGCAACGGCCAAATGCGCCAACTGCACCGGGGTTATAAACCCGGTTATGAGGAACTCTACCGTCAGCAAATTAAAGAGCTATTAAAAGAATGAGCACCTTTAACCGGTTCAAACTCACAGCTCTACTCGCAATCGTGTTTTGCTGTGGCTGCTCGGTAATTTCACCTTGGGTAAAACCCTATGAGCGACAAAACCTCGCCGACCCAATCATGAGTTTTGACCGAGACGCCATTGCCAGCCGTTATATGAATCACGTCTATGAAGCACGCGAAGCTGCGCGAGGCGCCGAAGGCAGTGTGGGAGGTGGTTGTGGATGTAACTAGGGTTGTGGGTGTAACTAGGGTGATTCGTACCCTGTTGCTCGGTATGACCGTCGGTTGTACCCATGTCATGGCGGCCGTGCTGCCCGCCGATCGCGCTGACATTCTCTACCACGCCTTCGAAGGCGGTGGCGCCGAGATCACGGGGCCTTCGGTTCTTGTACGCAAAGAGGTAGCCGATACTGTCTCGATCTACGGCAACTATTATGTGGATATGGTCAGCAGCGCATCCATTGATGTTCAAGCCACCGCCAGCCCCTATAGCGAAGAGCGCACCGAGACCAGTGTTGGTATCGATTACCTTAACGATAAATCGATCTTCAGTTTAAGCTACACAAATAGCAGTGAAGATGACTACGAAGCACAAACCGTCAGCTTTGGTATCAGCCAGGATTTTTTCGGCGATCTGAGCACCATTGGTCTGGGTTTTTCACAGGGTAACGATGTGGTCGGCAACAATACTGACGACTCGTTTAGCCAAGACACAGAGCACCGCCGCTACAATCTGAGTCTGACCCAGATACTGACAAAAAGTCTTATCGCCAGCGCGGTGTTCGAATCGGTTATTGACCAGGGCTATTTAAATAATCCCTATCGCTCGGTACGCTACCATGACCCCAGTGTGGGACGTGGCTACAGTTACGAGGCCGAGCTTTACCCCAGCACACGCAACAGTGATGCGTTTTCGCTTCGCGCTCTGTACTATTTACCCTATAGAGCCGCACTGAAGTTGGAATACCGGCACTTTAGTGACAGCTGGGGCATAGTCGCCGACAGCTATGAGGCACGCTACACGCACCCTTTTACCAATGGCTGGTTGATGGAGTTTAAATACCGGCTTTACGAACAGAGCAGCGCCGATTTCTACAGCGACCTTTTCGATTTTTCTGAGGCCACCAACTTTCGCGCCCGCGACAAAGAGCTCAGCTCTTTCGGCTCACAGACTCTTGGGCTGGGCATCAGTTATGAATTCAAATCCGGATTTATTCCCCTGGTGGATAAAAGCACGCTGAATTTATATTGGGATCACATCCAATTTAATTATGATGATTTTCGCGATGCCACCAGCGATCAGCTCGCAGGGGAAGAGCCTCTTTACAGCTTTGACGCCAATGTAATCCGTCTCTACCTCTCCGTCTGGTATTAATGCGATGAATGGAGGCGCACTTCAGAGTTGAAGAGGCCCATAAGTTGCTTCGCTTAAACGGACACGGGCACTGACGTCAGTACCCAGATGCTTTGCAAGCCGTGCACTGGGTATTTACAGGTTTAGGGACTCGCCGTCGGTGAAAGCTGTAGCCTCCCAACATTTATAAGGCTTACTCTCCACAGGCGATCAAGTTCAGGAAAAGCGAGCTTAATCAGTATCGACGATAGATGCCTAACTCCGCTCTGCTCACTTCACCGCCTACCAGCACCAAGCGCTAGAACCGTATAAAATCAACAATGTGAATCACTTGGCGACTGCTTTTCCAGCCGTCTAAACTATTATGCGCGCCATTTCTCTGTGAGCCTCAAGGTGCCACTCGCTGCCCACCTCGACCCCATCGCGCGCAAACTCGCGGAGCTTTTCCAAACACACCTGCCTATCACCCATGATATAGACATGAACATCGAGCACTACGACGGCCAGACACTGACCTTTAAAGCGCCACTGGCCCCAATATTAACGACAAGCAAACCGCTTTCGGCGACAGCCTCTACAACATAACGGTGATGGCTTGCTGGGGCATGGCTTACTTAAAAACCCAAGAGACCGGAATCAACTGCAATCAAGTGGCTGCCAAAGGCGCGATAGAGTAGAAGCGGCGAAATACGCTCTAACTTCCATGTCTCTGTCAGCTCGACGGCCGTGACTTCAATCAATGATTTCTACGCTACCGGTAAAGCGCGTATAGACCTTAGCGCCAGTATTGAGCACAACGGCAAGAAGACCGTCGAATTCCACGGCCAATACGCTATATTTAAGCCACAGTAGCCGGATAAATACACACACAGCGAGCGTAAATAAGAGTAAACCTGTTTTGTTTACCCGAAACCTTAACCTAGCATGCGCTGTGATTAAATTTGGCATTCGTTAAAGCGCTTCGGTACTAGAGATAGAGGCGCCACTAAAGCATAATGCCCCCTCCTAGAATGAGATGAAGCAGTGCATGCCTAAGAAAACACTCAAACGCTGGATCCCTGATCCCAATGAGTTCAAGAAACGTCCTGGGCTGCAATTTTTGGGCAAGCTGTTACACGACCCAAACCTATTCCACCTCAATCGGCACTCGGTATCCGGGGCCTTCTTTGTCGGTATTTTTACCGCTTTTTTGCCCATTTTGGGTCAGATGCCGACCGCCGCTCTGCTAGCGCTCGCTTGTCGCGTCAACCTGCCAATTGCCATTGCGCTGGTGTGGATCAGCAACCCCATCACCATGCCCGCGATCTTCTACGGCTCATATGAGCTAGGCCACTGGGTTCTTGGCGGCCCAGCGGTTGAGTTCACCTTGCAGTTATCCTGGGAATGGTTTCATAACGAATTCCCCAAGCTCTGGCAACCCCTGCTCTGTGGTTCACTCATTGTCGGAGTGACGGGAGGCATCATCGGCTACCTGTCCATGCAAGGATTCTGGCGCTGGCACGTCATCCGTAACTGGGAAAAACGCAAGCTAAAGCGCCTCGAGCAGGCCGCCGAGCAGAAGCAGACCACGCAACAGAAATAAGCACTCTAGAGAGACCGCCAACAAACGCAGCGGGTTCCTCTCATTGCCCTACTCCTACTCCAATGCCACCGTATAACGCCCCTGACGCGCCAAACTGTTAAGGCGCGCGCGCTTGAGCAAAGCCTGTTGCGCCGCCGTCACATTCTCAGGTTTGCCCAACCAGGTCTGCAGCACCGGTTGCTGCAGCGCTCGCCCATAGGACAGACTCAACTGCCAGGGCGCCCGCCTAATCGTTGCAGAACCTGGCACAAAACTACTGCCCAGGCAATTTAAAGCGCTCAAATTCTCACTCGCCGGCTCTGGCTCCAACCCGCCCGAAAGAAAATTAATACTCGGCACCGATGCCGGTACGCAGCGGCGCAACACGCTCAGGGTATCCTCGGCAATATGGCGGGACGAGGTGCGGTGAATACAGGCCTTGCCCGGGGTCACCATGCTTGGCTTGAGAATCATGTATTCCAGTGCCACGCCGTGGCGAAACAACGCCGCAAACACCGACTGCAGTACCTGCTCCATCACCTCCAGGCAACGAGCGGCTTCGTGCTCCCCATCCATCAACACCTCGGGTTCAACGATCGGCACCAAGCCCTGCGCCTGACACACGGCCGCGTAGCGGGCCAAGGTCTCGGCATTGGCGCTCAAGCCCAGCGCTGTGGGGTTGTGGCGGGAGATAGGGTAGACCTCGCGCCACTTGGCAAAACGTGCGCCCTGCTCTTTATAGGTAATAAGACGCGCCTCCAGGCCATCGAGGCCAAAGCTGATCATGTCGCCATTGGCGCCTGCCAGCGGTCCCTTGCCCTTATCCACCTTGATGCCCGGCACTATACCCTGCGCCCAGGCCACTTCCGGCAGCAGCAAACCCTGCACGCTCTTCTGCCCCAGAGTTTCCTCAAATAAGATAACGCCGCTGATGAACTCCCCCAACCCCTCGGTCGACAGCAGCAGCTCGCGATAGGCGCGGCGGCTCTCTTCGGTAGACTCGACGCCAATACCGGCAAAGCGCTGGGCAATGGTGGGATTACTTTCATCGGCGGCGAGAATGCCGCGTGTGTCATCAACCAGATCATTGATAGTGGACTGCAGTATTTGTTGTACAGACATGGCACGGCTCCGTCGCTTGGGTCTAACCAAAGCATAGGAGCCGTGCAGCAAAGGAGATAGCTAAAGTATGCAAGGGCCATAGCGCTAAGAGCGCTTAATCGCTGAAGTTGGACGATGCCCGCCAAAGCTACGGCCCTCTAACGCCGACCGAAACTCTCCTCAATCATTGCGCGGGTATTTGCTCCCTGCATACTCTCTCTACCTTCAATCCCTCGCCTTTTCTTTTACTCAGGGGAGCATTCTTTGTGACAAAACTTCACCTCTCTAGCCCCCTGTGCCAGGCTAGTTGTCGCTTCTAACTTTCAGTTAGAGGCAGTAAATTATGAGAGCAAGATTTAGTCAGTCGTTCAAAATTCAGGCAGTGGAGAAGGCCCTTGGTCGCAGTGAAATCACGACGCTTAAGGAGGTGGCCGACTCTTTGGGGGTTGGCCAGTCAACGCTCAACAAATGGATGGTAAAATCTAGAAATCAAGAATTCGAACCCCTTACAGATATCGAGAGTGCAAGCTTAAGCCTTATGTCAAAAGAGAAACGGCCACAAGATTGGAGCCCAGAAGAGAAGCTTAATTTGATCATTAGCTGTGGCTCGCTCGATGACGATGCCATCAGTGCACTTTGCCGAGAGAAAGGGATTTACCCTCATCATATCAAGCAGTGGAAGCTGGATTTTGTCAGCGGCGCCAGTAGCCAAGCGCAACCCCGTATTGCGCCTGAAGGCAAGACCCTGAAGCAGGAAAACAAAGCGTTAAAGAAAGAGCTTAATCGTAAAGATAAGGCGCTAGCTGAAACAGCGGCGTTGTTAGTGCTCCAAAAAAAAGTAAACGCGATCTGGGGAAACGACGAGGACAGCTCACCGTGACCGGTGACAGGAAGGTGATCGTCGACCTTATCAATGTCGCCAGAAAGGCTGGCGCTAGGCAGTCAGCTGCTTGTGATGTTGTCGGCATTAGCGCTAAAACGTATCAGCGCTGGAGTCAGTCCAATAATGTGAGTGATGGCCGGCTGGACACTAAGCGTGAACCAGCCAATAAATTCACAGAGCTTGAGCGTAAACGCATTATAAAAATGGTGAATGAACCCGAGTACGCCAACTTAGCGCCCAGCCAGATTGTACCTAAGCTGGCCGACAAAGGCTGCTACATGGCCTCTGAAGCATCCATTTATCGTATTTTGAAGCAAGAGAATCAGCTACATCACCGGCAGAAATCAAAGCCGTTAAACCCGGCTAAAAAGCCAAAAGCGCTAACCGCAACAGGGCCAAACCAAATCTACACGTGGGACATCACGTATCTGCCCACGAGGGTTCAAGGCGTGTTCTTGTATCTTTATTTGGTTCTTGATATTTACAGCCGAAAGATTGTGGGTTGGCAAGTGCACGAATCAGAGCGAAGTGCATTAGCAGCCGATTTAATGACGGATATTTGTCAGCGGGAAAGTGTAGAACGTCATCAAGTGACTCTTCATTCGGACAATGGCAGCCCGATGAAAGGGGCCACAATGCTGGCGACACTGCAGCAGTTAGGTATTATGCCGTCATTTAGCCGGCCATCAGTGAGCAATGATAACCCTTATTCTGAATCTCTGTTCCGAACCCTAAAATACCGACCAAACTATCCCGCTAAGCCCTTTGAGGGCCTACGAGCAGCGCGCACCTGGGTTGAGGAATTTACAACGTGGTACAACGATGATCATCGCCATAGCGCCATTAAATTTGTGACACCTGCGCAGCGGCATACGGGTGAAGACATTCAAATACTGGCCAGCCGCGAGCAAGTTTACTTACAAGCCCGGTCAGACAACCCACTGCGCTGGAGTGGCGACATTAGAAACTGGAGCCCAGAGAAGGAGGTTCACCTTAACCCTGAAAAGCCAAGGGTAGAAAACGAGGAAGACAAGGCGGCATAGATTTTAACTCGAGGCGACAACTCGCTTGAAAAACGCCGCTAGGTGGCAAAGGGGTTGGCACACAGCCCGTAGAGACCACGGCGGATACTCTGCCATGGCAGTGCCATATCGTCGATAACAGCTACCGCTCTCCCTATAAAGCCCCTGA
>Ga0209292_1006439_pt1 | contig 11535 bp, 7 predicted proteins | sample GOMGulsemesocosm_2_FD_184634 | JGI IMG/M metagenome (GOLD analysis project Ga0209292, IMG submission 184634) | Methane-oxidizing microbial communities from mesocosms in the Gulf of Mexico - GOM9C Gulf of Mexico (SPAdes) (version 2) | ecosystem: Environmental > Aquatic > Marine > Cold seeps...
CTGTAAAAATCGTAACTCAGAGGCATAAAAAAATCCGATGATTGCAATCATCGGATTCTGATCTCATTGACTAAAAAAGCAAGAAATTTAGTCTTAACTGATCTGCATTAAGGCATAATATGTGCTGTTTAGTCATGCTAAATAAATATATTATAACAACGCAGTTGGTCGCTTATCGCCTTGCCCTACGGGAGATTGGGTAGAAAACGATTACCGCGTTATGATTCATAATCAGGGAATAACCATGAATTAAAAATCATGCCTTGTACTCGTATCCTACCCAAGCTCTGAAACCTGCATTTTCAAGTGGCACGGGTATAATACCTCACAACTATAAAACTGGAGAGTCACGATATGTCAGCATTGATCCTCAATGGAACGAAACTCGCTAAAATACGCGAGCAGCAACTTAAAGTGGCAAGCGATCTGTTACTTAAGCAACAAAAACCAAAGCCTACCCTAGCAACCATTTTGGTTGGTGATGATCCTTCCTCGGCGACCTATGTGCAAATGAAAGTTAATGCGTGTGAACGTATTGGCATTAGCTCAAAATTTATTAAAATGGCAGCTAGCACCACCACAAATGAGTTGTTAGCACAGATTGAAGACCTAAATAATGATCCCGCTATTAATGGTATTTTGTTGCAACATCCGGTACCAGATCAAATCGACGAACGAGCATGTTTTGATGCAATAGCAATCGACAAAGATGTAGACGGCGTGACTACTAAAGGTTATGGCTTGATGGCGATGGGTGAACCATCCTTTGGCTCAGCTACTCCCGCTGGCATTATGACCTTGCTAAAATATTATGATATAGAATTAGCAGGCAAACATGCTGTTGTGGTCGGCCGCAGTCCAATACTGGGCAAACCAATGGCTGCAATGTTGCTAAACGCCGATGCCACGGTCACCGTATGCCATTCACGTACGGTTGATTTGGCTTCAATTGTAGCTCTAGCAGATATAGTCATTGGGGCTGTCGGTCAGCCTGAATTGATTAAAGCGCAGTGGATTAAAGATGGTGCGGTGGTTATTGACGCAGGTTATCATGCCGGTGGTATTGGCGACATCGAAAAAACAGGGCTAGAATCTCGCGTTTATGCATTAACTCCTGTCCCTGGTGGCGTCGGCCCTATGACAATTAATGCCTTAATTAGCCAAACACTTGAGGCTGCTCAACGAGCAGATACAGGGCTAATGTAGGCTTTAGGTATAGCTTAGGGATAGCTTTTAAAACATAAATCAAAAAAAGGAGTATCACCTTAAGTTGATACTCCAGAGGGAAAGCTAATCCAAAACTAACCACGTTTGAATCGAGGTAATTCTTTGTGTAGTAGCGATGTTGCTAGCTTCAATTAATTCGAGTTATCTTCGTCTTTTTCTAGCCATTGATAATAATCAGGTGGCGTTCCATAAAAAAGTCCAGTTAACATCAATGCTACACTAACTAGCGCGAAAGCGAAGGCGACATTGGTATGTCGTTGGAAATGGCCGATTAATCCAAATGAAAATATAAAAAGAATGAGCAATATCAATCGTACAATACGTGTTTTGCATTTGTTTTGCATTTGTTTTGCAGCGCCTGCTCAAGTAGCTTATTTTTTACCACTTGAGCGCGTTGGTTTAAACCCAAAAGGTCCTCGGTTTGATTTATACCCGTGACCAATGATAATGCATGATTTGTGCAAGTCGAGAAGCGTGCCAAATACTAGGCATAATATGTGTGGTTTAGTTATTCTAAATGAAGATATTATAACAACGTAGTTGGTCGCTTATCGCCTTGCCCTGCGGGAGGTTGGGTAGAAAACGATTACCGCGTTATGATTCATAATCAGGGAATGACCATTAATTATAAATCATGCCTTGTACTCGTCTCCTACCCAAGCTCACAAACAAGCATTTCCAATGGTCACGGGTATATACCCTTTGAACTACGTTTTGCAACTGTTGCAGCGCGTCCGCGACAGTGATGAATTAAATGAGTAAAAGTACGCCCTTGTCCACTGCCAGACCCGATTACCAGCTTTGAAAAAGATTCAAACTCTAGCAGTGCGTTTGCCCCCACTTGGCCAGCGCCAACAATCGCATCTTTGTTGGCTATTTCGAGTGAAATATATGACTTTTTATGAATAACCCAGTCACTACGTTCTATGACTTCCCAGCCGCTGACTTTCTCTGAATCACAAGTTATGAATCGTTCAGGGGTGACATAACTTGGAAAAAAAGGCGCTGTTATAAAAACGCAATTTTTGGCTTTATCTGGGTGTTTTACCTGCGGGTCAAAAGAAACAAGCGCAGCTTCACATAAGTTAACTAATTGGCATTGATCAAGAAAATCACGATGATGAAAAAAATAGTGCTTAGCGTCTTCGCCGGTGATAACGCCACCTTTTGTCGATGGCGAATATGTTTTGATATGTCCTTTCATAGCTTTTCCCAAAGTTTTTACCTAAGTTTTTCCCTAAATTTTGGCCTCAAACATAATAACCAACCATATAATTTAGACAGCCAACATTAATACGTCAACCAAGCATTGAGTATTTCAATAGTTCGGGGCCTCTTGTGCGGCAATGAAAGGGCTATTGGAAGCTGTGTTGTATTAATGGCTGCGAGTCAGCGCTATTAAAGTTAATTGCGGTAATAGGCTTCTAAACAAATGCATTTTCAGTTTCTTCCCTTTCAATTAATCCAGCGATGCCTAATATTAAAACCACCGATTAAAAGCCACCATATAATCGCGGTGACCCCTATTAATTTGTTTGATTTTTTTATCTTTTTTTGCGTAAAAACAATTTCGTTATAAGATGCCACAATATGACCGTTTTGGCCTAGCTGATAAATCGTTCTTATTTTTTTTCCTCGGTTGTCTTCATCGTCATCAACAGCTGTGACCCAGAGTGTTAATGTGCTTTCTCTGTGAGCTAAAACCTGTCTAATTAGACTTGTTTTTGCAGAATGAGGGTGATAGTAAAAGTGTATGTCATTATTTTTTAATGTGAAAACGGCGCCTGTGCCACGTAATCTAGAAGATGAGTGAGGGGAGGTGATAATTTCTCCTAGCTGGCCATCGTAACGAGTTAATTGATGAAAAGGGGGCGCACGTTTAATATCGTATTCATAGAATATAAAAAGACAGCCAAGAAAAAGTACCGCATGGTGCCTGTAGCTCATGTATTTTAAATTGCTGAACTTAAATCTTGCCATGACTAGCTCTCGATTAAACTAATGTTAATTTATTATTAATTATGAAGGGATTATGTTTATCACCTTGCATATTTATCAATTCCCTTTGTGTCCGAGCAGCCTTTGCCTTATACCATTGCAGTAAAGCGCAGTGACTATTGCATATGTTATTGTTAACGCGTTTTATTAAATGGATCAACACAAATTAGCATTTTCCCTATGTTAGATACCATGGATTCTTCTAAATATCAGTTGGCTGATGCAATTGTACTGACGAGTAATGTGTAATGTAAAAAAGCTATATGGAATATGCTCTAACTCTTAATGGACAAGAATAGCCAACGACTTTATTTTTGTGGGCGATAGAATCAATAGCGAAGAACTATTTTCGTTGGATCAATGATGACGAAATAGTTCTTGAGGCTAAGTTAGTTTCGGATTAAATTTTATTTAATCGTTATCTGCTGTACTTAGGATCATCTCAGCGGCTTTTTCTGCAATGGCTATTGTTGGCGCGTTGGTATTGCCGCTAATAAGTCGCGGCATAATAGACGCGTCGACTACTCGCAGTTTTTTTATGCCGTGCACCTTAAGTTCTGGGCACACGACGGCCATGTCATCAATGCCCATTTTGCAAGTGCCAACCGGATGAAATACCGTGCCTAAACGCTCTTTGGCTTTGTCGAATAATTGCTCATCGGTTTGCGCGCCAATGCCCGGATGAATTTCTTCACCGCGATAAACATCAAAGGCAGGGGCGGCTAAAATCTTGCGCACTAATCGCAGACCATCAACCATCACTTGTTGATCATCGGGGTGTGAAAACAGATTAAAATCGATTTCAGGTGCTGTCCGTGGATCACTTGATTTAAGACTAACGCTACCGGTACTTTTAGGGCGTAACACACAAACATGACACGAATAACCTTCACTGCGCATTAGCTTGATATCACGGCCGCTGTCGTCATATAAGGTCGGTAACATATGCAGCTGAATATCAGGGCGACTTAAATCTTCGCGCGATTTAAAAAACGCGCCAGCTTCAACCACTGAATTGGCAAGCTTGCCAGTTTTATTGGAGAAATATTTTAAGGTATCGGGCACCATTCGCATGATGCCACTAAGTGATGCCGTTAAGCCTTGATGGTTTTTGCTTTTAACTAAAATACAGGCATCGGCGTGTTCTTGCAGGTTGTGGCCGACACCTGGCAAATGGTGGCTCAGTTCAATATTATGCTGTTGTAACTGCGCCTGATCGCCAATGCCAGACAGCAATAACAACTGGGGAGAGTTTATTGCGCCACCACTTAAAATAACTTCTTTATTGGCATTAAGGGTAATGACTTTACCGCGTTTTACAAATTCGACGCCGGTTGCAACTTTATCTGTTGTTAGTACGCGATTTACCGCAGCTTCAACAATCACCGTAATATTGGTGCGTGCTAATGCAGGTTTAAGATAGGCGCGGTTAACACCGCAGCGTTGGCCGTCTTTGATGGTGCATTGATAATAACCTGCGCCTTCTTGGCTCGCACCGTTAAAATCGTCGGTCAGTGGTAATCCGGCCTGAGCACTGGCCTCGATAAAGCTTTTACTGATGTTGTAATGAACAGGGCGGTCGCTGACAACTAGCGGACCTTGGCCACCATGGAACTCGCTATCACCACGAGAGTTACTTTCTGATTTTTTAAAATAGGGTAGTAGCTCGTCAAAACTCCAGCCGGTATTACCCAAATCAGCCCACTGGTCATAATCTTCACGTTGGCCGCGAATATATAACATTGCATTAATTGCAGAGCTGCCGCCTAAGGTTTTTCCTCGGGGCACAAAAAGAGGTTGGCCGTTACGGATTGTCGAATCGACCTTAGCATCAAAACCCCAGTTGTATTTTTTAGAAAACATAAAATAGGCAAATCCAGCCGGAATTTTAATAAAAGGGGTATTGTCTTTAGGACCCGCTTCGAGCAAGCACACGCTATATTTGCCATTTTCACTCAGGCGGTTCGCCAAAACACAGCCGGCGGATCCAGCACCAACGATGATGTAATCAAAACTCGTATTATCCATTGTGTTTGCCTTTCATTGTGCGTTAATTGTTGTTTTAAAACCAGCGGTTACGGTGTCACGATATTAAACCAAAAAGGAAACTCATCCATCATTGACAGTAATTGGCCAAACACCTGACCATTGCCGTTAAATTTCATCGCGCCAGATTGCACCAGTTGCACAAATGTCTGTTGCTTTATCAACATTAAATCTAAGTCGCGGCGATTAATAGTGACAGTGACATCGGGCTCGTCTGCTTGGATCCCTGCAATATTATTGAGGTGACTGTTTTTGAGTTCAAGTAAAAATGTTTCGTCACGATCTGGAAACACCATATTAATGGTAAAGCTTTTATTGAGCGCTTTTTCACTATTGAGCCTAACCCCTAAATAATCAAAAATAAGTTCACTGCTCATTGCTTTGATGATGTCTGGACCCGCTTTAGTTGCCTTAGCAGAACTTGGTATACCATGACGTAACTCTTGCGCAGCTGCTAAATAATTATTACGCCAACCAGCACTTTCGCTTTGATAACCTAATTGCTCTAGCGTATTGGCTTGCAGTAAACGTGCTGCTTTGTTGTCCGGCTGGGCAAAAATGAGATGGTTGACTAATTCTGCTACCCAGCGATATTCACCATTATCATAAGCGGTTGTTGCTTTAGCTAAAATATTGTCACTGCCGCCCATCATTTTTACGTACTTAATCGCGGATTCTGACGGGCTCAATTTATTTAAATTGGCCGGGTTCATGTCATAAAAACCTAAGTACTTATTAATAATACCGCGAACATTATGCGAATAAGTTCCGTGATAACCACGATTATACCACTCTTTTGCCAAGACATCGGGCACTTTTAGTTGATTGTGAATTTCATTAATAGTGACCCCTTTATTGGCCAAATTTAGGGTTTGGTCATGCAGGTAGCCATAAATGTCACGCTGTTTTTCTAGTACGCTGATCAAATACTCTTGACCCCAGCGTGGCCACGAGTGCGAGGCAAACATAATGTCGCTGTTGCGGCCAAAGCGGTGAATAATCTTGTTGATGTATTTGCTCCAGCCCATCGCATCGCGAATTTCTGCGCCGCGCAAAGTATAAACATTGTGTAAGGTTCCCGTGACATTTTCGGCTAACCACAAGGTTTTAAACTGTGGAAAGTAGGTATTCATTTCAGCAGGTGCTTCAGTGCCCGGGGTGTTTTGCATCACCATGGTGATACCGTCAATCACTAAGGTTTCCTCATCGCCCTGAACTTCGAGGGTTGGCGCAAGCAAACTGATTAGTCCGGTCGACAAACCTTTGCCAATCGCAGCATCAACCTGACCGCGTGGCCCTTTGCTTAACGCATTGCCATATTGATAGGTTGCGCGGCGGGTCATTGCATTGCCTGCCAAAACATTTTCTTTAATCGCATGTTCCATAAAATCACGGGGTGCAATTATTTGTACTTCGCCACTGTCGACTTGTGCTTGTGACACTATGCCTGTTACACCACCAAAGTGATCAGCATGGGCATGGCTGTATACCACGGCTTTGATTGGAAACTTGCCAAGCTCTTGAGTCACTAAGGCAAAAGCGGCCCGAGCGGTTGCTGGCGTTAACAGCGGGTCGAACACAATCCAGCCGGTCTCGCCTTTAATAAATGAAATATTGGCCAAATCATAACCGCGCACTTGATAAATTCGGTCGGTTACTTGATACAAACCATAGGACATGTTTAACCGAGCTTGACGTTCTAAACTGGGATTGATTGTGTTGCTATAATCTTTGTTGCTTAAAAAGTCATAATTACCAAGTTCCCATACCACGTTGCCTTGCAGATCTTTTATCTCGAGTGCCTCTGGGCGCTTAATTAAGCCTTTTTCACTAAGTGCAAAATCTTTTCTGTCGTTAAACGGTAGCTGCGTTAATACCTGTTGCTGTTGGGCAATGGTGTGACTGGTCGCCGATTTTTGCTTGGTATTGGCGACGGGTTCGCTGGTCGCAAAAGCTAGCGGGCCATAAATAAACGCGCTTAGTGCTAATAATTTAAAGGTGCTAATTCTTATAAGGCTAATTTTAATAATGCTAGATTTCATAAGATGACTTATTTTTGGTGAATAAAATCGGGCCTTAACGACCCGTTCAATTAATTAATCCCAGTGATTAACGACCCATGCGGCGTAACGCGGCCGACGAAAAATCGCGGCGACTGGCTTTGCCGCCCCATTTAATAAATTTAGGTTCTTCATTATTCAAACCTGTTACCAAGTAACGGCCAGAATTTAAATCATGCAGAGTTTCAGCCACCATCCACGGGGTATTAACATCATAGAACTGAATTTTATGTGCCTCTGACAGTTTCCATAACTCGCCACGACCATCGTACTGGTCAATAACCGCTGCGCCCCATGTATCTTCATCAATAAACAAGGTGCGTTTAGCGTAAATATGACGCATACCTTCTTTTAGCGTTGCTTCTACTTGCCACACTCGGTGTAGTTCGTAGCGTAAATATTGTGGATTGAGATGACCTGCTTGTATCAGCGAGTCATATTTAGCGCTGGTATCTAATAATGGGTAAGCGTTATAAGGAATATACATTTCCTTTTTGCCAACTAAGGTCCAGTTATAACGGTCTGGCGAACCATTGTACATATCAAAGTTGTCTGAGGTCCGTAAGCCGTCGGTGCCAGCCCCTGGGCCATCGTAAGCGACATTGGGCGCTCGTCTAACTCGGCGTTGCCCTGAGTTATATACCCAAGCGCGGCGGGCTTCTTTAACTTGATCTATGGTCTCGTGAACCAACAGCGCCGTACCCGTTAAACGCGCTGGGGCGGTAATGCGCTGCAGATAATAAAATAATACATTATCATCTTTTTTAGCATCACGGCCACCGGATAAAAATTCTGGCCATACTAGTTGGTCGGTCATTTTTACCGGAACAAATGAGCCGTCTGACTGCACAGGTATCGTCGTAAAGTGACGTTTAGCCGAACCACCACGGTAGCGAGTTATGTGGTTCCAAACAACTTCTAGCGCGTTATTGGCAATAGGAAATGGAATGGTGGTATCAAAATTACCAACACCATAACCACCAGCAATTAATTGCGCTGAGGTGGCATTCTTTTTGATTGCTGAATATAGCGTTTGCGGGTAACTGGCACTGCGGCGTGTTTGATAGACTGGCATTTTATAATCGGAATATTTTTTAAACATTGCCAATTGACCAGCACTTAAATTTTCTTGATATTGACTTAGGTTGGCATTGGTAATTTCAAACAATACCTTATCTTGGGCGTATGGGTTGGCAGGGCGGCCGCTGTCTGCACTTTTGGTGGTATTGCTAGGATTTAAGCCTCCGGTCCATGACGGAATAGTGCCAGAGGTATTGCCAGCCATTTGTGCACCAATAGGGGTTAAGCTGTTGCCAAGTTGTTGCGCTTGCTGCTCTGATACCTTAGCTGAGATGGCTGTAGCCACCAGTGATAACGTCAGCAGGGCGGTTGTTGATAGAAATTTTTTCATAAAATAGTCACTCCTAATTTAGTAAGAAAAGCCAAAGCTTAACGAAATGAAATCTTTGTCTTCTAGCACGTTATGACTGCCACCATTAAAGGTTTTATACCCTAAGGTCGCGCTATATTTTTGTTGATATGATGCTTCAATCGCTAGCCCTAATGACTTTCTGCCTTGGTGAAATTGTTGAGCGGGCTCAGGTGAATAACCGTCGACATCGTGAGACCACGCTAAAGTTGGTTTTAATGAAACGCCAGCGAAAACATCGGCATAATTCCAGACGGCTTGCAAGCGGTAACCCCAAGCGGAATCAGTGACAAAGCCTTTAGTTCCATCGGTACCAAATACCGCATTACGACCATAATGTTGCGATGATTTTTCAATATCATCCGTTAATATCATGGCGGCTTCACCGATGAGGGTTAGACGCGATGCGCCCATGACCTGCTCAAAGAATTTTAAGCCAGTAACTTGTATTTGGGTGACATCGAATAAGTCGTAACCTCTGGCAATTTCGCCATAACCGACGGTGGTTAAACGTTCTGTGAAGCGCAGGCTTGGCGCTTCAGTTAAGGTCGCTGCAACAATGTCGGGGCCATTAATTTGAATCGGTGTATCTGGCTTGTAAGATATTTCACCCGACAAGGCGATGCCTGAAACATTGGTGGCAAAACTTAAGCCGTAATATTTTAAATCTTCCGGAAACTCAATAAGGTAACCCGGGTTAAGCGCGGCTAATGCGCCACTGGTTGGGTCAAGCGATAACGGGACAAACACCTTGGTTGGATCGCCAGTGGCGGTTGGCACACGAGTCCTAACCGCATTAATCAGTGGCAATCGCGAGTGAATATTTAAGAAATAAAGGCCAAATTCGGTATCGTTTAACTCTTGAGCATAATAGCGCAAGGCAAAACCATATTGTCCGCCATCATCCGGCTCAATATCATTTTGACGTTGGGCGAAGAAACCACCAGCCAAAGCTTGTTGGTCGGGTACAATCACTGTCACTGCTTCACAACCGCTGGCGGCGAAATCGGCCCCTGAGAACAAGGTGCCACAACCATCAATTTGGGTTTTTTCCCACTCGTATTGATAGAAGGTTTCTAGGCTGAGGTTTTCAGTTAGACCAAGGTTGGCATAGACCATGCCTACGGGCAATAATCCTTCTTTTAGTGCGGCACCTGGGCGGCGAAATGCACTAACATCGAACGGATTAATCGAGCTAATTCCCCCTTGAATAAAGGTACTTTCGCCCCAGCTAACAACTTGACGACCTAACCGTAAATCAAGTGGCATCTCACCAAGGTCAAACTGACCAAAGACATAAGCGTCGAGCACTTCTAAGCCAGAAAACTTGGTGAAGTCGGCAAACCCCTGATCACCCAGCGGTGTGCTGGGCACATAACTATTGGCGAAATTACCATGCGCTCGGTTTTCATCATTAAGTTCTTTGTCATACCAATATTTAACACGGACAAAGGCACCGATATTATCTTTGGTTAGTTGAAAATCATGATTGCCTTTGATGATCTTTGAGAATGTTTTGCCTTGCTTAAAATTTAAGTTGCCGTCATCGGTGGTCGAGGTTGCGCCTGTGCCACCATTTGTTGTGGCGATGAATCGCGGATCGGCATCTTTTAGCCGCCAGCTTGCACCAACTGACAGTTGAGAGTTTATTTGCAGGTGCACGTCATCATCTTGACCGAAGTAAAAATCGGCGGCAAGACTATGATTAGCATAAATGGCACTTAACACAAATAGGGCGCATAGGGTTTTAGGTGTCGATAAGATCTGGACTTTATTAGGGTAGCTCATGGCTGATTTTTCGGTGCTCATGGCTATTTCTGCAGCGCTCATGGCTGTTGACGTTTTGAATTTATTTTTTATTGTCATTGTTAGCATCGCGGTAACTCTTTTGGTTGAGGTTTAACGTTTCATTAACATGTTCACCTTAACCAATTATCAACACTGACAACTCTCCCTTCATGCCAAGTTATTGTCAATTTGTGCAATGCCTTGATATGACTGGGTTACCAAGGTATTGTTACTGTAGCGACAACTTCAATACGCTAGTTTAATGATGGACATAATCTAAATCACTAACCGAGATGGCTGACCAATGACAAACTCTTTTTCGACGTTAAGCGGCTGGATGATCCCGCTTTCTCGGGTGATGGCCCAAGCGGACCTGTGTCTGAGCGATGCCTTTGCTGTTTGCGATATCGATCCGGCGATTGTTAAAGATCAGGAATCGCGTATTGCTGCTGAAAAACTGTCTTTGTTATTGAATTACTGTAATGACAAGTTAGACCGTCATGACATTTCGGTATTGGTCGCGCGCGAATTTCGTCCCGGTGTATTTCATGCCTTGGGTTATGCGATGATGTCTTCTAGCTCACTTAAAGATGCGCTTGCTTGCATTGTGCAATATAAACGAGTGGTCTCTAATTCATGCAGTCTTGAATTGGTTGAAGCTGGCGATCAGCTATTGCTTGAAATGAATGTGCAAACTTATGAAGATACTGGGCGCAAGGTATTAGATCGGCAAATGACTGAAACGTTTTTGGCAACTATTGTCCAATTATCACGTGAGCTGGTTAGTTTTGATTTTAATCCCCAGCGCCTTGTCTTGGCGTTTGATGCCCCTGATTTTTCGACCACCTATCTTAATGAGTTCTTTCACTGTGACGTCGAATTTAATGCTGCTAAGTCAACACTAGTGTTTGATTTGGCACAGGCCGATACCGAGCTTATTGGGGGGAACCCATTAATTACTCAGGTTCATCAAAAGATGCTCGATGA
>Ga0209292_1006440_pt1 | contig 11534 bp, 12 predicted proteins | sample GOMGulsemesocosm_2_FD_184634 | JGI IMG/M metagenome (GOLD analysis project Ga0209292, IMG submission 184634) | Methane-oxidizing microbial communities from mesocosms in the Gulf of Mexico - GOM9C Gulf of Mexico (SPAdes) (version 2) | ecosystem: Environmental > Aquatic > Marine > Cold seeps...
AATTGGGTCTTGTTCTTTTTGTCATGATGTCACCTAAAGTTTGATGAGGTGATAATAACACCTCTAGTTAGGTGGCCAAATTAACTATGCCACTACAATCGTTGAGGCTTATTTAGGGTGTGCCAGTTACTCTAATGTAACTCGTTTAGATGTAGAGGAAGATTTTTACACTAAAACACGCAAAGCCTGGCAGGCTCAGGGCATTAATGTCCAACTAGTTCGCCGTCAAGAAAGAACTTGGAAGTTAGAAGTATCAGATTACAGAGTCTAGTATGCAACTATAAGTTGTTAAAACTGGCGTGCAACAGTTGGATTTTTCATTCCTCAAGCAATTTACCATAGTTTTCTAACCAACCAAATAGCGTGTTTTTCAATATAAAAACTAATCAAATCTGCATAACTAGTAATAATAGCTTATGTCTTTTTTTCTGGCATTAGTTAGCTTTACCATCACCACATTAATTGGAGCGTAGGTAATACCATTACCAAAATCCACTAGCATCACATCTGCTCTTGACCACGTTATTATCACTCTTCTGAAGGGAGGCAATCTTCTTGGCTCTGGCGCACTCCCAAGCATTTACAGGATACATTTTGTCCCAGGAATTCATTAGTTGCCGTTGAGATTTTCTCATACTATATCGCTTGTAAGTCCCCTCCATGTAGAGGTACGTACGAGCAATACGACCTCTAGCCGCTTCAAGTGGCTCAGCTTTTCGATTCTCTATTTTCATAGCACAACTACCGAAGTCACTCCTCACAGCAGGTAACATCGTGAAGTTATAATTACTTCTCAGTGTGTTAACTGCACCAATGGCAGGGTAAAGATTAAACATGTCTTTTTGCATGTGACGATATTCAGTATTTGTATTTTCGGCACATTTACGACCTTTAAACTTTTTGCCTTTGCTGTTGATACAATGCTTGTGGCCATCACGCCATTCGACAAAGGTGCGACCGAAATTCTCTGCTGGTACCACATGCTCCCATTCGATTTTTTTAGCTCGCTTAATATATTTAGTTGTAACGAAACCTTTTGGTGGTATTACTTTCTTTTTAGCGTCAAATGTCGCTCCACAATAAAGTGTTGTACTGTGATTATTGTAAACCTGCTTTTCTAATACCTTTTTAGGTTTGCTAAATGATTGAATTTCAGTGTTAGCTGAGAAGGCTGGCGTGGTGATTAGAGCTGCTATTAGTTCGGTGATTATTGTTTTCATTATGGTACTTGAGGGTAAATTGATCTGTGGGGAAGTTCAACTTGAAGTTTATTATGGTGGTAATTAAAAAAGACCGAACGATAATTCAAGAAGAAAATTCAAGCTCCTATCATCAAAAATTCTAATGAAAGTCATGGCAAATTAACAACGAATATTAATTGTTTATTTCAGGGGATTTGTTGAATATTATTTTATATTTATTTTTTCTGAGCAATAGATAAACTATTTTTATTAAGTACTAAATCCAATGTATTGAAAAATATGAAATATGTATTATTTAAATATAGTAGAATAAATATGGAAATTATTTTGTGTAAAGGAAGAGTAATGAAAAAAGTTGTAGATTTTGATATTGGTATTCGCAACAAAAATTTTGGTGATTTTGCTAAAAATAAAAATGAAGCAATAGCTCTAGCATTGAAAACAGGTCCAGGAGTGGACAATATATTTCGTATAGCTTTATGGCTGGATCCTGAACGTATCAAAGAGCCAGTAATTAGTTTAACAACAGGACCTAATCATAAGGGGACTCATCCGAGCCTATTAGGAGAGAGGATTAACAAAGCTATTGAAGAGACAGACAAGGTAAATGAACAAATAAGTATTGTATATATAAAACTAAAAAAAATCGAAAAAATAATACGGAAAGCTAGGTGGGTAAATGTCTGCCTCGATTATTTTCATGGCTTAGATAAAAAGGCAAGTTCAGGCCGCCCGATAGGAGAGTTTGGCATACCAGGGGTTACCTTGTCCCTTGCATCTTATCTTCTGCCTTCTTTTGAGAACGTGAATACAATGGCAAAGACGTTTTCGGTGTTTGGAGTTCACCTTGCAGAACATTATGAATTTGGAAATCAAGAAAGCTTATACATGGAGAAGCTTTTACAGGCAAAAGTAGTTTGCTACACTCGCTTTGAATCGGGTGATGTAAATTACCATTGTATCAACGTTTTTTCGCGCGACGAGGATGGCAAGTTACTGGAAAATAATTCTAATCTTACAGAACAGGCTCGACAACAGTTAGAAGATTCGTCTGATGCAGATAGATTGAACTGGGTTGCTGAAAAAGTTACTTCTATTGAAAATACATTTGGGATCGTTTTTGATAAAAACTTTACCCCTAGTAATAGCTTTAATGTTACTTTTATGGATAGAGGTGTCTTTTATAAAATACCGTTTGAAGAACTTGAAAAAAAGTTTGGCTAGGTTGATAACCTTCTATTTTCAATTAGGTTTATTCAATAATAGAACTCGGTTCGTCGATTATTTCAAACTAAATTTTGTTTCCAACAATGTGACCATGTTATTTGTAATTTGTGACGTGAGTTACGAGGAGATATTTTAACTATCAGGTGTTCAAAGCGCCAAAAGAACTCAGCAACTTTACAGAAGGTAAGTTGTTGAGTTTCAGTGAATAGAGTAAACAATTTCGTGAGGTGCGAAAAATTAGGTACAAGACAGATATGAACTTGTTGCCTTGTCACGAAAATATAATTTTAGTTGAATCATATTTATACCCAATAGACTCTTAAGAAAAATGGCATTCGGCTTTTGAGGTTTTCATAACATTGATTATCAAGTAGTTGATTTAAAGCTTCTCACATTGTTTTTGTATTCTTTGATGATTTATGGGGGATCCTGATGAAAAGTCCCATAATGGATATTTACTGGTATCTAAAATCGCTATTAAGTAAACAATCACTTATAAAATTGTTATAAGTAACATGCAGGGAAATACTATGCGTTACAAACTGCTACCCTCAGTGTGACCATTTGATAGGAAATCAATGAATCCTTACTAGCATTTCAAGTGGGCCCAAATTAAACATCTAATCTAACTCATGTTTACTCATCGTACACGGCAGACGTGCCCGTAAGAATAAAGTTATCAAATCTTCATGACTCATTATTGATTTAAATTACAACAAGCCATTACGAAAACAACCGACACTAATAAGCCAAACCATCAGTAAACAAAGGGTATACCACACCTGTACTAACCCCCTAGGTACACTTTAGAACAACCAACCAACCAAACTTTACCAGTCCAGTTAATCAACCTAAAACTTACCGCAGGAGATTCACCTATGGGATTTATCCGTGCCTATTTGCGTGTCAGTACTATTGAGCAAGATGTCTTACGGGCAAAAGCCGAAATCAAAGCGTTTGCTAATAGTCATGGCCATCAAATATCAAACTACTACCTGGAGCAATTCACCGGCACGTCATTAGACCGACCAGAGTTAAACCGCTTACTTAACGATATTACTGCTGGCGATATCATATTGATTGAATCGGTTGACCGTATTAGCCGACTTAAGAATGACGATTGGTTAAAGCTAAAGAATATCATTGAGGCTAAGGGCGTTAGTGTTGTGGCATTAGATTTACCAACGAGTCACATTGCGTTAAAACAGCAGGGCAGTGGTGATGACTTCGTTGCTGCCGTACTTAAAGCGGTGAACGGTATGTTGCTTGATATCCTGGCGGCAACCGCAAGAAAGGATTATGACCTTAGGAGAAAGCGAACGCTTGAAGGTATCGCCAGGGCAAAAGCGGCTGACCCAACCAAGTACCAGGGACGACGGCGAAACCAAACGCTATGGTTATCGATTAAAAAACTACTCAATACATCTCACACTTATACCGACATTCGGTCCATCACTGGCGCTAGCCGTATGACAATCGCTGCTGTTGCCAAAGAACTAAAGGAAGAGGACAACCATGATAAATAAACCGATGCACTTTAATAAAATTATTGACTTCATTCGCACTAACAACAGGCACTACAGTGTCAAGGAGCTAAGAAAGTTATACCGAAAAGACATCAGTAGATTCATTGATTTACTTGATGATGCCGTAAAAGCCGCTGGCGTAGTACCTGCCGTTGTAGTCTCGCTTTATAAAGAAATAGCCCAACTTAATAAACTAATCCAAACCAAGGAAGCCATTATGAAAAACCGTAACCAAAGTAACCAAGAAAACAGCACACCGAAAGCTGAACGTAAAACCTTAACCTTCATCACCATCGCCATTGAAAAAATCATCTCAATGTATAACAGGATCAAGTCATTCTTGGCTGGCAATGTCGGCAAGGTGAAAGCGGTTGTCGCAACCTTAGCCGCAGTAGCCGTTGCTTATATGGCTAGAGTAAATTCAGGGATGTTCATTGCTCTGACAGCATTGAAAAGCTGTGGTGCAATGGGCAACGTTCAGTCATTAGGTATGACGATGCTGAGCAAGGTTGGTGATATTAAAGATGCCATCGTTGACCGTACTATAAGTGCGGTGAGTTGGATTAAAAGTTTGTTCACAAGTAATGATTCAACTGTAGCGAACGCGGCTTAATCACTGAACCTGAAGGCTAGGCCAGCCTTCAGGTATTTAAAAAGGTATGACTTATGAAATTACTCGCATTTATTAGAACGATGCTCGATTGCATCTCACCTCAAGTGATTGGTGTTGCCGAAATGGTCGCACAGGTTGCTAGTGTGTTTGCCAGTATCAGTTGGCTAATCACGCAAGCGCTTAGTTACTTAAAGCTTAAATTGGATGAATAAGGAGAAGGGCGATGAAGTACGTAACGACTAAACCGTTAACGGCTGAGCAAGTACTAGAGAAAGCGATTGAACTAATTGACGCTCGATATTCTGTTGGTGCCAAATTCACTTGCTCGCAGTCAACGAAAGATTACTTGAAGTGTAAGCTCGGCGCATATGAAAAAGAAGTGTTTGCGGTGCTGTTTATGGACAGTCAACACGGGCTAATAGAATATAAAGAAATGTTCTTTGGCACCATCAATGCTGCTGCCGTTTATCCTCGGGAAATTGTTAAGTTAGCATTAAAGTTAAACGCTGCTGCGGTCGTGTTGGCGCACAATCATCCTTCGGGTTTGAGTGAAGCTTCACTTGCTGATAAGCAAATAACTGAACGCATTAAAAACGCGCTGGCGCTAATTGATATAACCGTTCTGGATCACATCATTATTGCCAAAGAGCCATTGTCGTTCGCCGAAACTGGCTTACTGTAACCCACATCCAATCTAATAAATCATAACTACACATTAGGGAAATAACATGAAACTGACCTTTAATAAGAGCCAGGGCTTTGCTGTGCCTGAACAACTGACTGCCATATTAAATGGTGAACTTACTAATATTGATAATGCTGAACCAGGTATTAAGGGTATTACCTTTAACTTTCGGGACGCTGATTACTCGGCTGAGCTGGGTGGCTTTCATCCGGTCGAAGTGCGCGTTGTTAATAGCGACAATCTGTGGATATTCGAATACATCACTGACTTTAGTTATCAAGGGGCGTATCCCGAACTGGTGAAAGATATCGATGTGTGTTTTCTTACGGGGCAGATTTACACTTTGTACAGTGGTTGTTTGCAGGGGAGTAGTGCGCGCGAGTTAATTGATTTGTTCTTATCGAATTTCATAAGTTACTTCGAAATGGATATCTTTACAGTCAGCGTTAGCTTTGATTAATAAAACAGACATAATCAATTGAAATTCTTTGTTATTATGTTAGGTTGGTGTTGCTTTATTTACATCTAATCTATATGTAGGTGCCTACAAAAATCGGCATCTACTATTATTGCAAGTAAAACACTCTTATAAAGTGTTAAATAGATTATATCGCTTTTTGTAAAGTATAAAGGAAGAAATATAGCCGTACTGTTATAGCAAAAAAACAATGGATGTTTTAGAACAACTATTCACTATTATTCAAAAACACTCTTATTAATTAATATTTCATTGCGCTTGTCTTATAAACTTTAAATAAAACAATAATTAAATATTGTTACGTACGTAACATGTATAGAGGATTGAAAATATGGAGCTGGAAACAGAGCTGTCTTCAATAAGAAATGAAATACAAGAAATTCTAAAACAAGTAAAAAAGTTAAAAAGTAAATCTCAACAAGTTAGAGTTTTCTATAAACAAACGACAGAACCTAATGCTGAAATTGATCTGTTTCGCCTTAATCAAGAATTTAATATTTTTCAAGATCGCATTGATTCTATAGTTGCTTTAGATTCATCACATGACATATCAATAGATTTAGTTGAATTTGACAATTTGGATAGTTTAGGGAAAGAGGTATTTAACAATAAAAGAGAAATAATTAAACTTAATAGCAAAATTACAGATATTAAGAAAACTAGAGCTAAAGATAAAGAAGAGGCCAGTCTTAAGGTAAATAGCTTGCGAGAAGAAATCGATGAGCTGATTCATATATTAGGAGATAAGTATAAACGAGAAGTAATCATAATGAGAGTTTTAAACCCTTCTATGGAATCTGAACGTGAATCAAATACTGCTGAGGCCAAAATGGATAAGGCGTTAGCAGATAAAAACTCCACTTTCGTACTTATTGTACATATTGTGTTTGGTCTAGTTTTATTTCCATTATTTGGTCCCGTAGCTGGCGCTGCTGCGGGAGTGAATTTCTGGCGATTAATACGTAAATGGAATAAACAGAGAGAGGAAAACGACTATAAGAAAGAAATAATTTAGATCTAAATTCTGTGTCACAACCGAAACTTAAAAGGAAGTATTATGTCATTCACTGATATGGTTCTGAATGGATTTTTGCGAACTGAAAACTTTATTGGCGGCGATTTCTCAGGACCTATTGTGGGTATCACCGTTCGCAAATATGGCCGAAATTAGAAATGATATCGGTGAAATTATTGGGCAAGCCCAGTTCGATACATTAGGAATTATTCAGAATCTTAGCGAAAATACGGTACTAACTGTTTTTCAAGCCTAAATTTACAAGAGGGCTTTGATACTCTTAGCACGGATGGTGCAACCTCTCATAAAACAGTAGCAATTAATATCCATGACTCAGTTGGTGTTTTATGATTATTTTCTATGTGAAGGTGATGCGGGTGACGATATTATAAACTCATTTACGAATCACTTTCAGGAGTGGGATTATGGATATCATCCAGGAAATCAAATATTCTACATCACAAAATTTTCGATTGGTTTAAAGAGGACTCTGTAACAGAGTCTTCTTTTAGGCCATGTAACACATTTGTTATGCTACTTTTGCCCAATCATATATCTCTTCGGCCAGCCCATTAAAGGTCGTATGACTGCCTACTTTTATGCCTTGTTTTTTCATATGCCAATCAAATTTATCCATTATATTATCGATTAAAATAGTTTGCTCTTGGGATACTTTGTTAAGTTCATTACCTGGTTTTAATATGAAAATTGATGAATTTTTACCTTTACCTAACTTAACCGCTGCCTCGACGTCTCTCGCTGCTTTTAACAGGCTTAGCTCAATAGTTGATGTATTGGAGTAAACTGCTGAGGCTAGTCCACCAACTAAATTTTTACCATCACGAAAAGGTATAAATAATTCATGCTGTCCCACTACTATAGAACTATCTGGAGGGGTGAAATTGTCATATTCAATTCCTGAAATCACCTTGAGTTCGTCTAATAAGCAAGTATAAAGTTTCTCAGTATTAATACTAGAAAAACGTTCTTTGCTTTTATCTCTTTGTCTAATCTTCTTAGCAAGAGCGACGGTCTGCTCAAACAAACTACTGACTACCTCTTCGATAGTAAAACCCTGTGCGAAGCCTTTCTGGGTGTAGGTTATTTGCGGGATAGGGGCTGTTTTTACGTTCTGTCTTAAACTTTCTTTTACAATAGAAGTTACTAGTTCTGCATGATAAACGCCTTTATCTGCGTATAAGCATTTTATTCGTTCGAAATAGTCTAAAACTCTACTGTGAACACGACCATTCTCTACAAAGCCAACACCGATTGTCAGCAAATCTTGTGTACCAGCATCAGGTTTCCAACAAATACTAAACCATTCCCCTTTTACTGAAGGAGTATTTGATTCTTGATTAAGAAGTTTTTCTAAGCTTTCCATACTCATGCCACCAATAAACCAGTAAGGTTTTTTATAGTTATAGCGCTATCTTTAGAACGTTGTTCAATAAATTTCTCTAGCTGATCTTTAGATGAGTCATCAAGAAGCACTTTCCACCATTTAGTTAATTCAGCTATAGCACTTTGAAATGCTTTATTATGCTCTTTGCTTGCATTCAACATTGATGCAGAAAGAGGGAGAGGGTAGTTATCTGAAAACAATGCTACCAATAATTTATTTACATAATCATCGGAAATAGATAAATCCGAGTTTTTCCACCTCTCAGAAACAGGTACATTACCATGATCTATAAGGTAAAAATCATTCTTACTCTTAATTGTTATATTCCCAGTGTTCCTATCTTGGTTTGCTACCCAGTTATCAAATGCAAGTAATTCTGGTAATTTATCCCACTTCTTTAAATCTTCTAGGCATTTGTTGAACTTTATCATATCGCCTACTTTTAAATGGGTGTTTGGAGTTGAACCTGTTTCTTCTGTAGCCCAACCCAATATATAGTCGCCATTAAATGTAAAATTCCCCTTAAAGTGCGTTGTTATTACTTGTTTAGGTACTTTGATAACAGCTACTTTTGATGGCTGTGGTAATCCACATGCATGCGCTATTAAATAACCAGTTATCTCATTGACTAGACCCCTATTATGCTCATCTGGATACACTTTAACGAAAAACCTACTCGGTTTATTGTCGATCCACTTAACATTAGCGAGGTGAGTTGCCCCCATTTGCCCGTCAGGAGCATATTCTAGAGGTGCTATATATTTATCAGTTGAGAGAACTTTTACTTGGTCATCCATGATTATCTTGCTACAAAATTTAAAAGTATCAATACTATAATGAATATAGCTAAACTTTTCACCAAAGAAGTTAAGTTATATATGCATTTTTATATAAAGTTCCTCGTAGACTCACTTTTCAAACTATCGGAGGCTACAAACAGTTGGTGATGATTTTTATTGGTGTCCTAAATGATACAGTATGTATATTTGGTAATATGTTTTGATTACAAAGAATTGTTGGGAGGACACCTTTACGATTTCAGACCTATAGGCCTAGAGCTGAATTTTATTTTCAAGCACTTTTAACTTTTTTTGGATTAGATTTTTTGCTTGCTTCTACAATACCCCGAACCTTTTCCCACAGACCGAGTTTTATTAAGCTTTTCTTGGGTGTAGATATATCAATATCCATGTCACCTTGAAAATATTCCTCAAAGTTTCGTTGCACTAGTTTATTTTTTTTCATTCCTATTTCAAAACCATATTGGTAACCGATCCTTGCTCTTCTTTTTCTATAATACTTGTTATCCATATCTTCTAAATATATGGCATTATTTTTTAGAGCTATGGCATCAAGAAATCCATTATAAATATTATCTATTTGAATCCCGTCAGAAAAAGCTGACTCAATTCTTTTATTCGGATTATCGATGATTTCTTGTGTTTTTATTGCTTTCTTTCTTAGGTCTACCAGTGACCAGCCAACACCTTTAGCGTTGCCTGAAATAAAGTAAGATAATTCTTGTGCCATGGCTTTCTTTAATGGTTTAGGAATTTCATATCCATTTTGAATAGCCTTGTTAGCCCTGCTAATAATAAAAGATAATTGTCTAGATATATTCTTTCTCTTTTTTGTTGCTAGTGGCTCTATTTCAAGGTCAGCTAAAAGCATTTTCTTTAATATAATCATATCTTCATAAATATAGCGATTACTTAGATATTGTTCTCTATTTACTAAAACAAGTTTATTTTTATCTGTGGGCATAAGAGTACGTGAGCAATAAATTTAAGGGTAAGTTGTAAATGACACTATCTCATAGTTTCCACGATAACAAATAGGGAAACTGTAAGGTAGTGTCGCTTTGAAGTATTTAAATATATTTATTAACCTTTTGGATACACGAAAAGTTAACTATATTTATAGCTTTTGAAATTGCAATTAAAGATATTTCTTTGCCATAACGTCCGTAAGTAATACTACTATTAGTTTGTCCTAGTAAAGCGGCTGTAACGGGTTCAGGTATGTTAGCTTGCTTGAGTTCATCTGCTATAGTATGCCTAAAACTATGAAAATCTATTTTCCTCCCCGTGTTAGTTAAATATAACTTTGTTCTTAACCTTTCAAACCATCGTGAGGCATAATGGCCAAAGCCATCTCGGTGGGACGTGAGGGATGGAAATAGTCTGATTTGGCCATCGAGACGTAATTCATCAACGTATCTCAATAATCCTAAGTCTAGTAACGACTTATGCAAGGGGATAGTTCTGCGAGATGATTGGTTCTTTAGCCGTTGTTCATCATGCTTGTCATCGATTCTGAGGCACCAAAGCCCATCTACCTCAATAATATCATCAAGGTAGAGTTGTGCTAACTCATTCAACCTTGCGCCCGTATATAAGCCCATTAAAGGCAACCAATAATAATACGAATGCGTAAATGTTAAGGCCTGATGTATTGGCGAACTGAATAAAATGGATAGCTCTTCATGGTTCCAGCGCTGCCTAAATTCATGCGGTCGTTTTTTATTAGGTAACTTTATGTCACTAAAGTGGTTTTTAATGGCCCATTCATTGCGAATAACCCAAATCATAAAGGTTCGTGCATAATCAACATAGCCTTGGACACTAACAAGAGACATCTGTTTACTTGGCTTAGTCTCGATTATTTGAGTAATGCTTAAATCACGGTAAAGGGGCGATTTATTGATATTAGGCGGTAAGCTCAGCAGGGTGTTTTTATAATGCTCAGCGTCAATGTATTTGATTTGATTTACGGGTTTATCACCCAGTATTCTTTGGAGTAATGTCAGCTTTGCCCTTAGCATTTGTAAAGTTTTGTCGCGGATTAGTCCTTCTTTTTCTCTTGATAACATGTATCTTTCAATCGCATCACTTAAGGAAATCGTGTCATTAGTAGGTATGTTATTAGGCTTTTGCGGCTCATTTGGTGTAAACAGGGACAATAGGTTGGATGGGATAGCGTATGTCTCGCTTTGCCACTGCTGGTGTAAGCTGATATGCAGCGTACGTGCAAGTATCAAAGCTTCTCGGATACCGTAAGTTTTTAACGAACGTTTAATTTCTTTCTTGCCGTTATAGCGATGAAGTTGAGCTTTTGGAATACGACAGCGGAAATAATAAATGCCTGAAGTGGTGCATTTTAGATATGTTGGTATATGTGATTTCATAAATCCTCACTTCAACCTGTGTGTACAGGTTGGTGTACTAAAGTACACAAAAAGCGAGTTAACTTATTGATTTGTAACGTATTTGGTGGAGCGGGGGGGAATCGAACCCCCGTCCAAAAAACCTACATCCTCGGTACTACATGCTTAGTCGATTATTTATTTAACCAATTAGACGCCAATCGACAGGCTTCGTCAT
>Ga0209292_1006442_pt1 | contig 11532 bp, 7 predicted proteins | sample GOMGulsemesocosm_2_FD_184634 | JGI IMG/M metagenome (GOLD analysis project Ga0209292, IMG submission 184634) | Methane-oxidizing microbial communities from mesocosms in the Gulf of Mexico - GOM9C Gulf of Mexico (SPAdes) (version 2) | ecosystem: Environmental > Aquatic > Marine > Cold seeps...
GTAATGAGCCAGTAGTAATACCTAATGCAGAAGGAAAAAGAACAACTCCGTCTGTAATTGCTTTTGTAGAAGGTGGAGAGATTAAAGTTGGAGATCCTGCGAAAAGACAAGCGGTAACAAACCCAACTAAAACTGTTGCTTCTATCAAGCGTTTTATGGGAAATAAATTCTCTGAATGTGCAAAGGAAATAAGCAGAACTCCTTACAGTGTTGTAAAAGGAGATAATGACACTCCTCGTGTTGATATAGATGGACGTTTATATTCTCCACAGGAATTATCAGCAATGACTCTTCAAAAAATGAAGAAAACCGCTGAAGACTATTTAGGAACTGACGTAACAAGAGCTGTAATTACAGTGCCTGCATACTTTAATGATGCACAACGTCAAGCTACTAAAGAAGCAGGTGAAATTGCTGGTTTAAAAGTTGAAAGAATAATCAATGAGCCAACTGCAGCAGCATTAGCTTACGGTTTAGACAAAGCTGATGAAGACAAGAAAATAGTTGTTTATGATTTAGGAGGAGGTACATTTGACGTTTCTATCTTAGAATTAGGTGACGGTGTTTTTGAAGTATTAGCTACAAACGGTGATACTCACTTAGGTGGGGATGACTTTGATCAAGCATTAATTGATTGGATGGCTAATGAGTTTAAAGCTGAAAATGGTAACATGGATTTAACTAAAGATCCAATGGCGTTACAACGTTTAAAAGAAGCTGCTGAAAAAGCGAAGATTGAATTATCTGCGTCTACACAAACAGAAATCAACTTACCATATATTACTGCTGATGCTTCAGGACCAAAGCACTTGGTGAAAACATTAACGAGAGCTAAATTTGAGCAATTATGTGATGATTTAGTAAAGCGTTCAATGTTACCATGTGAAAAAGCACTAAAAGATGCTGGAATTTCTAAGTCAGAAATTGATGAGGTTATTTTAGTAGGTGGGTCAACACGTATCCCAAGAATACAAGAAGAGGTAGAAAAATTCTTCGGTAAAAAGCCATCAAAAGGAGTTAATCCAGATGAGGTTGTTGCTGTAGGTGCTGCCATTCAAGGTGGTGTGTTAACAGGAGATGTTAAGGATGTATTATTATTAGACGTTACTCCATTAGCATTAGGAATTGAAACTATGGGGGGTGTGATGACTTCTTTAATTGAGTCTAACACAACTATTCCTACTAAGAAATCACAAGTATTCTCTACGGCAGCTGATAACCAGCCATCAGTAGAAATTCATGTAATTCAAGGTGAGCGTCCAATGGCTGCTGATAACAAAACTATCGGTCGTTTCCATTTAGACGGATTACCACCAGCACAAAGAGGAGTTCCTCAAATTGAAGTAACTTTTGATATTGATGCAAACGGAATCATCAAGGTTTCTGCTACGGATAAAGCTACTAACAAATCTCAAGATATTCGTATTGAAGCATCTTCAGGTTTAACAGAAGAGGAAATTGCTAAAATGAAGCAAGAAGCTGAAGAAAATGCTGAAGCAGATAAAGCTAAGAAAGAAACAGTGGAAAAGTTAAATGAAGCTGATGCAATGATTTTTCAAACTGAAAACCAGTTGAAAGAATTTGGTGAAAAATTATCAGATGATAAAAAACAACCAATAGAAGCTGCCTTAGAAGAATTAAAAGCTGCTTTCGAAACTAAAGATTTAGCAACAATTACTCCAGCGTTAGATAAAATTAACGAAGCTTGGAAAGTAGCATCTGAAGAGATGTATAAAGCACAAGCTGAAGGTGGAGCTGCAGGAGCAGAACCTCAAGCAGAAGCTACAAATGAAACTGAAGATGTTCAGGATGTAGACTTCGAAGAAGTTAAATAGTTTTAACTACTTTAATAATTATAAAAAGAGGTAACCTTAAGGTTACCTCTTTTTTTGTTTACTATAATGAGTGTTAATTTGATTTCAGTAAATACATACCTATAAAGAGTAGTTATGTCCCATATTTAATAATGTAAGAGAGTAAAAATTATTTTTGTATAAATTTACTTAATACATACAATGATGATTTTTACATTAGAAATCTGCTCTAACTCAACTCAATCAGCACTCAATGCTCAGGAGGCTGGCGCAAAGAGAGTAGAATTATGTGCTAACCTTTGGGAGTCTGGTACGACACCAAGTTATGGAAGCATAAAAAAGGCTAGAGAAGTTCTAGCTATAGAATTATTTGTATTGATACGACCTAGGGGAGGTGATTTTATTTATTCTGATATTGAATTCGATATTTTGAAAGAAGATATTGTTGCATGTAAGCAACTAGGTGTAGATGGTATAGTGTCGGGGGTATTAAATGCGGATAATACAATTGATATTGAAAGAACTAGGGAATTAATTGAATTAAGTAAACCTTTACCTTTTACTTTCCATAGAGCTTTTGATATAACGCCAGATTTATTCCAATCATTAAAAGAATTAATTTTATTAAAGGCAGATCGAGTTTTAACCTCTGGAGGAATGAATAGTGCAACAAATGCTATTGATGTGATTTCTAAATTAAATGAAATAGCTGGGGGTAAAATTGGTATACTGCCTGGAGGAGGGATTGATGAAACTAATATTCAAGATTTATTTACTACTAAATGCTCAGAATTTCATTTAACCGGGAGTGAGATATATACAAGTAAAGCACAAAAAGTGTCTCTTAAATTAAATGGAACGGATAGTATACCAGAATCTGATTACTCTCTGTCTTCTGTGAAAAAAATTCAAAAAGTAGTCTCAAAACTTAATCATCATTTTAGTAATTAATAAAAGCTAGGTGAAATGAAGTAAAGTTTTTTCATATGCGAAGAGATAAACGGGTTACTCAATTACTTATAACACATTTAGAATAATCAGAAATGAAACACACACTAGTCATCTTAACATTATTATTCATCACCTATGGGTGTAAGAAAAATGACAGTAATGAAGTTAAAAATAAAGAACTTCCAAGAATTGCAATTGCTGGATTAGCAATAGAATCAAGTACTTTTTCTCCAGCTTTAACTCATGAAGAAGCATTTCACGCTAGAGTGGGGGAAGATGTTTTTTCTTATTATCCCTTTCTTTCCCCAGATTCACTGAATAGAAAAAGAGCAGAATGGATTCCGACAATAAAAGGGCATGCACTTCCAGGTGGAACTGTCACCAGAGAGGCTTATGAGTCTTTAGTAACTAAAACTCTTGATATGCTAAAAAAAAACACGCCATATGACGGATTGTTTTTTGATATCCATGGAGCAATGAGTGTTGTTGGTTTAGATGATCCAGAAGGCGATTTCATGATTAGAATTCGTGAGGTAATAGGTAAGAAAACTATTATTTCAACTTCAATGGATTTACATGGAAATGTTTCTAAACGACTAGCTCAAAATACAGACTTAATTACATGTTACAGGCTAGCTCCACATGAAGATGCTTTGGAGTCTAAGAAACGTACAGTTGATAATTTATTAGATAGAATAGAAAGTGGAAAAGGAAAACCTAAGTATAAAGCATGGATTCCAATTCCTATTTTATTGCCTGGAGAAATGACAAGTACTAGAATAGAACCAGGAAGGAGTTTGTATGCAAAAGTAGCACCAGCTACCTTTAAAAAAGGAGTTATTGATGCAGGAATTTGGATTGGGTATGCATGGGCCGATGAGCCACGTAATCATGCTGTCGTTATGGTCACAGGTGATGATAAAAATATAGTAACTAATACTGCTGAAAGCTTAGCAAATAGTTTTTGGGATGTGAGATCAGAATTTGAGTTTGTAGCTCCAACGACTACTTTTAAGGAATGTATAGAGAGGGCTATTACAAGTGATAAACATCCTTTTATGATTAGTGATATGGGAGATAATCCTACTGCTGGTGGAGCTGGGGATGTGACCTGGACTTTGGCAAAAATATTGGCGCGTCCAGAATTTAAATCGTCAAATGGTCCATCGCTTATCTATGCATCCATACCAGGGCCAAGCTTTGTTGAAAAAGCAATTAAAATAGGTGTTGATGGAACAATTGAAGCGAGTGCAGGAGCAGATATTGATAATCGATTTTCACCTCCTGTAAAGTTATTAGGAACAATAGAAGCAATTGAATATGGAGATAAACATGCAGAAATAGAAGTTGTAGTAAAAGTTGGAAGTGTTCATGTAATTGTAACCAAGAAGCGAAAACCTTATCATAAGGAAATTGATTTTACTAGGTTAGGATTGAATCCAAGAAAGACAGATATTGTAGTAGTGAAAATAGGTTATTTAGTACCCGAATTGTATAGTATGAGAGCTGATTGGTTAATGGCATTAACACCAGGTGGTGTTGATCAGGATCTTAATCGTCTTGGGTATAAAAGGATTAATAGGCCTATGTTTCCTTTAGATAAGAATATGAATAGACCTAATCTTGAGGCTCAATTAATATCTTCATCGAATACGATTATTATTGAATGAGTATTTAATTAATCACGTAACAAATATTAGAGGGAAATAACTGTTAAAGTTACTTCTCTCTTTAGGTTTTAAAAGTATCTATTTCTATATAATCTATACCTAATAAAAGTTCTTGTGTCCCATATTTATTATAATTGAGAAGTAAAATTTAATTTTTGCATAAATTTTAAAATTCATGCCCTATGAAATCAAGAATATTACTTTTAATCCTATTACTTCCTTTTTCTTTACTAGCACAAGAGTTCGATTGTTTTAATCAAGTTGACGATGATGGTGATGGACTTATGGATATGGCAGATCCGGATTGCAGTTGTTACCTTTTTAATGAGGTTGGAGATTCGCAATTAACTACAACGCCACCAGCTGGAAATACAGGTCAGTATTGTTTTGATATCACGGATGATTTAAATAGTCAATTAGGAGCTATATGGTTACAAAACAAAATTGATTTAAATAATGATTTCGCTTTTAGAGCAGAAATATATGCAGGTAACAATGATGGTGGGGCTGATGGTTTTGCTATTGTGTTTCATGATGATCCTAGCGGTACAGGTGCTTTAGGACTGGATGGAGTTAATATAGGTTTTGGTGGTTATGATACTTTTTGGGGTACTTATGATGCATTGGATGCCGTATCACCTTCAGTAGCTTTTGAAATAGATACCTATGATAATGGAGTTTCTCAGGGAGATGTTTCTCCTGACCATATTGCTATTAGCTTAAACGGGGATGTTTATAACCCGATTAGTTTACCAGCTACTACTGCGTTACCAAATATTGAAGATGATAACTACCATGATGTTTTAATCGAATGGAATTCAAACGCACAAACATTTTATTTTGAAATAGATGGAGTGTACTCAACATCTTATACTGCAGATGTTGTAAATACAGTTTTTTCAGGACAGAACCTTGTTAATTTTGGATTTACCGGATCAACTGGTGGATTCAGTAACCGACAAACAATTTGTATCACAGGTCTGGATTTGCCTAGTGCAGGAACATCAGGGAACCTTCAAATATGTAACGGTACTCCTCAAACATTTGATTTATTTGATCAGTTAGGAGGAGCGCCAAGTACGATTGGGAGTTGGACAGATCCTTTAGGAAGCCCATTTGGTAGTTCATATTTGGGAGCTTTTGATTTTACTACTGATGCTTTAGGAATATATACGTACACAGTTCAGAATAATTCAGGTTGTAATGCTCCTTTTTCAACTGTAGATATTACTACAAGTACAACTACTTACACTCTAAATTCAACAAATAATACTGCTTGTGATTCAGGAGATGGAAGTTTGATTTTTTCTAGCCTTTTAGGCAACGCTACTTATGACTTAATTTATGATTTAAATGGGAACACAATATCCAGCTCTATTAGTATCACGTCAGACAGTATTGGAGGATATGTCCTAGATGGTTTAGCAAATGGTGATTATACAAATGTTTTATTAAGCTATCAAGGATGTGTTGCTGCAGCTAATACAGTTAAAATATATAACGTATGTGATATCCCACAAGGTATAAGTCCAAACAATGATGGTATTAACGATAGTTTTGATGTTGCATGGTTGGAAGCATTGAATATTAATATATATAACAGGTATGGGACTAAAGTTTATGAGAAGTCTCATTATAGAAAGGAGTGGTATGGAGTATCAGATTCAGGAGATGAACTTCCTGTAGGAACTTATTATTATGTAATAGAAGTGTCTGGTAGAAGCCCAATAACAGGTTGGGTATACATCAATAGAGAAAATTAAAATTATTCAAGATTTAAAACATACACATGAAAAAAACACTTATAGCATTAGTTGTATTACTTGGATATAGTAGTATCACGTTTGCCCAGCAAGACCCGCAGTTTACACAGTACATGTATAATCAAGCAGTAATCAATCCTGCCTATGCAGGTTCAAAGGATGCTCTATCCATTGTATCACTGTATCGTAACCAATGGACGGGATTTGATGGTGCTCCCAAAACACTAACTTTATCAGGTCATAGTCCTGTTGGAGAAAAAGTAGGATTAGGATTGTCTTTTATTTCAGATCAACACGGTCCTGTTAAGGAAAATAACATTTACGCAGATTTTTCTTATACATTAGATTTAGGAGAAACTTCAAAATTAGCTTTTGGTATAAAAGGAGGGGTAACGTTGCATGATATATCATTAAGTACAGTAGCAACAACAGAACCAGGAGATCCTTTATTTTCACAAGATGTAAGTAAAGCTACACCTAATGCTGGTTTAGGAGCATTCTATTATACGGATAAATATTATGTAGGTTTATCAATGCCAAATATCTTAGATAGTGTTCATTTAGATGAGAATGGAAGAAAATATGGTAGTGAAACACAACATTATTTTCTTACAGCAGGGTATGTATTTCAGTTAACAGATAATACAAAATTAAAGCCCTCATTTTTAGTAAAGTCATCATTTGATGCACCAGTATCGTTTGATGTAAATGCAAACTTTTTGTTTTATGACAAGTTTGAAGTAGGGGCATCATATAGAAATACAGATTCCTTTAGTGGTTTAGTAGGTTTTGCCTTTTCAGAGAGTATTCGTATAGGATATGCGTATGATTATATTATCAGTGATATTCAAGAAGCAGCCTCTTCCTCACATGAAGTATTCTTACAATTTGATTTAAACTTTCCAAAGAAAGTATCACGTTCACCACGATTTTTCTAATATAAACAAACGAAACAATGAAAAAACACATATATACAGGGTTGTTCTTATTGGGAATGTTTAATGTAAACGCTCAAAGTAAGTCCACAGTAAAAGCAGATAAACACTTTGATAATTTAGAGTATGTTGATGCGATCTCAGATTACTTAAAAGTTATTGAAAAAGAAGGCGAAAGCGAATATTTACAAAGTCGTTTGGCCGATACCTATTATAACGTTTTTAATACTACAGCCGCAGAGCAGTGGTATGGTAAAGTAGTTACTACGAGTCAAAACAAAGAGCATTACTTTAAATATGCTCAAATGTTAAAGGCAAATGGAAACTATGATAAAGCTAACCAATGGATGGATAAGTTTTCAAATTTAGCACCAACAGATGTTAGAGCAATCGCACATAAAAACAATCCAAATACAGTAGGTAAATTATTAGGAGATACTCCTAAGTTTACTGTTAAAGCAGTAGAAGGATTTAATACAAAATACTCAGAGTTTGGACCAATCATGCACGAGGGTCAAGTATATTATGCTTCAGCACGTAGTGGGAAGTCTAAAAAGTATGGATGGAATGAAGAGCCTTATTTAGATATTTATGTATCAGATTATGATGCGCCATCTGGAGCATTAACCAATGAATCAGAAGTAGTAGGAAAAGTAAATACAAAGTTTAACGAAGGGACAGTAAGTTTTAGTCCTGATGGTAAAACGATGTATTTTTCAGGAGAAAGTCTTGATCGTGATGCAGGGGTTTTTGGAAAGAAGTTCAAGAAGGATGATTCAGGAAAGAGTACCATTAATGTGTATTCATCAACCTTAGCAAACGGCGAGTGGACAAATGTTAGTACATTATCCTTTAATAATGAAAACTCAAATGCTAGTGGTCCTGCAGTAAGTAAAGATGGAAAGCGCTTGTATTTTGCATCAGATATGGAAGGAAGCTTAGGAGGCGCAGATCTTTGGTATGTAACAATCAATGGAGATGGAACTTATGGAGATCCAGTAAACTTAGGAAAAAAGGTTAATACAGAAGGGTCAGAAATGTTTCCATATATCAGTAGTAAAAACACGATGTATTTTGCCTCAAACGGTCATCCTGGTTTAGGAATGATGGATGTATTTGCAACACAAATGGAAGGAGATGATTTTGGTTCAGTACGTAATGTAGGAGCACCATTAAACTCTGGAAATGATGATTTTAGTTTTACTATAGATGAAGAATTACAGAAAGGCTTTTTTGCATCAAACAGAGCAGGAGGTTCAGGAAGTGATGATATTTATGCATTTGATCAAATCGTACCAGTATGTGATGTTGCTTTAGCAGTACAAGTAGTAGATGCCAAAACAGGAGCTGTTTTATCAATGACATCAGTAGCTATTTATGATGAGAGTAACAATAAAGTAGCAGATAAAACTACCGATGAAAACGGATTTGTACGTTTCAAATACGAATGTAATCAAGCCTTTAAAGTTGAGGCAAATAGAGAAATGTACTCGATCAATAGTGTAGCAATAGCAAAAACAGATGCCCCAGAAGTTACAGAAACTTTAGCATTGACACCAATTATTGTAGAAGACAGAGTCGTTTTAAATCCAATATTCTTTGAGTTAGATAAGCATAACATCACAGCACAAGGAGCAACGGAATTAGATAAATTAGTAGCGGTAATGAATAAGTACCCAAAAATGATAATCAAAGCTACCTCTCATACAGATAGTAGAGGTAAAGATGCATATAACATGTCTTTATCAGACAGAAGAGCAAAATCAACTGCTCAATATGTAATTTCCAAAGGAATTACAGCAGCTCGTATATCAGGCGAAGGAAAAGGAGAATCTGAATTAATAAACAAATGTTCTAACGGAGTGAAATGTTCAAAAGAGGAACATCAAGCTAACAGACGTTCTGAGTTTATTATTGTAAATTTAGATGAAACTTTTAAGCAAGAAGTAAACTAAATTTAAAGCTGTGTTGATCAAAAAAAATAAGTGTTTCATAAATTGTTTGTGATTAAGAGGTTAATAATAACATTGAAGCACTTTTTAAATAGGCCAAGTTCATTCTTGGCCTATTTTTTTTTGAAATTCTATTGAGTAATTAAAAACGAGTCAACGGTTTTTCGTAGTTTCTTCTTACATAGTCTAACGTATGTTTTAGTAATTCCCCCATATTTTCACTACGTTTAAAATTTACATCTAAAGTAAGTTCATAGGCTTGTTCTTTTAGTAAATTAATGTTTTTTTCGGTAGAAATAGTGTCGTTTTTCATACAGTGAATAAGCTCTTTAACTCTAACTTCGAAACTCAAAAAACGTTTTACTATCATAGAGCGCTCTTCAACTTTATATTGATCTATTGAAGATTCTGGTAGCTTATCTTGAACCAATTTTACCATCTCGTAATTTTCTTTAAAAAATTGTGGACGATATACCTTTAGTTTTCCCTCATAGCATTGTTGGTCAAAATCAATGGCACGTATATTATAAACAACATGATCAAAGTCATGTATTGGTATAATTACGTAATTATAGGAACGCATATCACCTAAGTAACGCACCATAGCGCGTTCATTAAACTTAACAAATTCTTTAGCTATTTGAGCTTTTTCTGGCTCTGTACATTTTGGAAGAATGTCTTTTATGAATACATCACCAGGAATGCCAGCAATATGTTCTTCTATCAAAGTATTTTGGTATATTAAAAAGTTAAGATTGTAAGGAGAGAGCATATGCTCTAACTCTAGTCCGTAAACACGAGATGCGTCATTTTTTTTAACATAGAAATAGGTGAAGTTATCATTTAAAACATTTCTAACTTTTACTCTAAAAGGTTTAGAATTTCCAAAGGTACAATAGTCTACAGCATCTATATTAAGGTATTTTACGTTATTTTCATTACCATCAGAATATAAAATGGTGTAAACCTTTTTTAAGCTTAAATCAATTTCGGCCCTCTCTGAATCGGTATAATATACACGAACCCATAAAGTATCTTCATCATTTTTATCATAGACTATTACAGACCCAGAAAAGCGTAATAAATCATCATAGAATATAGGTATTTTACTAACCCTCTTGTAATCAATAAGATAGTCATTTAGTGGTTCTGAAATAGGAAATGCAGGTTTCTTTTTTGACATTAACTTTTCTTCCATGGGATCCTTTTTTTCAAAGCTACATAATTTTGACTTTAATAATTCTTATTTTAGACGAACTAATGTAATAACTAGAAAGATTAAATATATAGATGAAAAATATATTCGAAAAAACTAATGCACAAGAGGTCATTAATCGTATTGAGAAGTTAACTCCAGATATTAAAGGAGAATGGGGGAAAATGAATGTAGACCAAATGCTAGCTCATTGTAATGTGACTTATGAAATGGTATTTGATGATAAGCACAAACGTCCAAATGGATTTGTAAGATTTATGTTGAAACTATTAGTTAAACCATCTGTAGTTGGAGAAAAAAGATATCCAAAAAATGGAAATACCGCACCTCAATTTTTAATTAAAGGAAATAAGGAATTTAAAAAAGAGAAAAAAAGGTTAATCACATACATTAATAAAACCGTGAAATTAGGGGAAGCCCATTTTGAAGGGAAAGAATCTCACTCATTTGGCAATTTAAAAGCTAAAGAGTGGAACAATATGTTTTACAAACATTTGGACCATCATTTAAATCAGTTTGGTGTTTAATCCCACTAGTGGTTTTAATTTTTAAGAAAATAAATTATTAATAATGAGAATTATCTTTTCAATTTTATGCCTCTTAGGTATTCAATTATCAAACGCTCAAGAAGCAGCGCTTCCAATACTGAATAATTTTAATAAAGTGCGTGATTTTACAATCGATCATAATCAATCGGAAGCATATTTTACAGCTCAAAGTCCAAATGAAGAATTGTCGGGTATTTTTAAAACAATAAAAGTAAAAGGGAAATGGCAAGAAGCTACTTTAGTTTCATTTTCAGGACAATTTAAAGATCTAGAACCTTTTTTGTCTCCTGATGGATTACAATTATATTTTGCGTCCAACAGATCGTTGTTAGTTTCTGATACTAAAATTAAAGATTTTGATATTTGGGTTGTAGAACGTAAATCAATATCGAGTGTTTGGTCTGAACCAAGGAATTTAGGAGCGCCTATAAATTCAGAACATAATGAGTTTTACTTATCTATAACAGACTCAAAGAATATGTATTTTACAAGTGACAGACCTTCTGCAAAAGGAAAGGACGACATCTTTCTATCAGAGTGGAAAAATGGAAAATATCAGGTAGCTATTTCTTTGTCTTCAGCTATTAATACAGAAAGTTATGAATACAATTCATATATAGCTCCAGACGAGAGTTTTATGCTTTTCGGTGCGTATAAAAGAGTTGACGGATATGGAAGTGGTG
>Ga0209292_1006446_pt1 | contig 11526 bp, 8 predicted proteins | sample GOMGulsemesocosm_2_FD_184634 | JGI IMG/M metagenome (GOLD analysis project Ga0209292, IMG submission 184634) | Methane-oxidizing microbial communities from mesocosms in the Gulf of Mexico - GOM9C Gulf of Mexico (SPAdes) (version 2) | ecosystem: Environmental > Aquatic > Marine > Cold seeps...
TCAAGAGCTGCTTCAAGGGCTCGTAAACGCAAACTATCAGGTGAGAGACTTTACCGACAATGAACTAGCAAAACTGCATGTTCGTTACATGATTGGTGGTAAAAGTGCTAATACTACTGATAAAAATGGTGAAAGATTATTTAGTTTTGAGTTTCCAGAGCACCCCGGCGCATTAGAAAAATTCTTAGATGCTATGGGTGAACATTGGAATATCACGCTATTTCATTACCGTAACCATGGCGCAGCATTTGGTCAGGTACTTGCCGGATTTGATTTAGATAAAAACCAGCAAAACGAATTTTTTCAACACCTTGATGCCCTTGGTTATCAATGGCAAGAAGAGACTGACAATCTTGCATATCAAACTTTTTTGAATTAGTACTCCTAGTTTAAACAAGAATAGAATGATAAAAAGCAATGACAGTGAAAATATTTCGGGGTCATTGCTTTAAAATCATCATTAACACTCTATTTGCAGTGTATTTCTTCCAGAATTTTTGGCTTTATATAACAAGTCATCAGCCTGTTTGAATATTTGGTTTATATGGATTTCTTCATCATGACTTTTACAATAAAGTCCCATGGAGGCCGTGATATACTCACTTGCTGTATTTTTTTCATGAGGTATTCGCAGTCCCTCAATATTATCTTGGATTAACCGTGAAAAGGTGATTGCTGAACGGTTATCTTCAGCATTAAAAACCACACCAAACTCCTCTCCTCCTAGTCGAAAACAATAGTCTTCATCTCTATTAGCCGTATTTATCAATACCTGACCTAAACTCTTCAACACATGATCCCCTTGTTGGTGACCATATATGTCGTTATATTCTTTAAATAAATCTACATCTATGAATAAAAAGCAGCATAATTTTTTATTTCTTTTGGATTCAATGATGGTGTTATTAAATAGGAACTCGAACTTCCTTCGATTTAATAAACCTGTTAACGAATCTGTAATCGATATTTTTTCTATATCCATTTCAAGTTTCTTGGATTGTGTGATATCAATATGAACACCATTCATTCGAATAGCAGTACCATTTTCATCACGTTGAAAAACTCTGCCGATATCGTGAATCCATCTCCATTCACCATCACCGCACATCATTCGAAACTTGGCATCGTAAACCTCAGTTTCTCCATTTAGGTGCTTTTCAATAAGTTTACCAGTTTCTTCCAGGTCATCTGGATGAACGATGGATGCCCACTTGTTGAGCCCATCAACCACATCTGAGAAAAGTTCATTGTTTACCCTGAAGTTTTCATCCTTATATTTTTTCTGAGTAACCCATGTTTTATCAGCAATAATTCGATCTTCCTGAGGATAATAATCCCAGCAGCCAATGTTTGCGCCAGTAACAGCATCACTCAAACATTTGAGATTTTCTTTATCGACCAATTGTTTAGCTTCTAATTGATGAAGATTGGTAATATCGGTAAGTGAGCTAATAATGTTTCCATTATCACTTTTAACTAATCTCATTTGAAATGTGTGGTCATTACTCTTATATTTAAAAAAATACTCCTGAACAGTAGATGACTCAAGACACTGCTCAAAAACATCTCTTAATTTTTTACTCTCTTGCTCATCAAAGAGATCAAATATGGAAACAGACGTCATTTCATTGAAAGATAACTTTCTAAAAAGTCGTTCCTGCTCATTAAAGTAAAGAAAGTTTCCTTCAATAGGATTAAGTTCCGAAATTCCAAACGGTTGTTGATCTAATATTTCAGCTAATGTAGTTTTTTTCATTGTTCCCTCAACGCAAACTCATCCATATAGATGTTAATAAAACTACCGTGTTTATTCAAACGTTAAAAGACAAGTATCTATTTTTCGATCAATTTATTCTCCAATGTGTACTTCTTAGGCATTATTTAAACTCACAGATGTAATACCAAGTAGAGTTGAAATTTATTAAAGTGACTCTTATTGCTATATTCTTTTCAATAATGCTAAAATTAAAAATCTTCCTATTGTGTAATTATTAGCTAACCAATACCTAGTTGATGAATTTACTAAATAGTATCTAATTCATAATTTAAGTGATGCTTGTGCCTACATTTATAAATAAAACAATGATGGTGTTATTGCTTTGTTTGATCTTTATTGGTCAATCAACGGCATCTATGACCATGTTTTATGGCATGACAGCTATGCAATTAAATACGCAATCAATGGCTGGTATGTCATCGATGGACAGTCCACATCATAATATGAGTGACATGACCGATTGTGATGAAGATATGATGATGACAACTGCATCATCAGCAGTAAAGGATTGCGCTACAACTTCAACAGAAGATTGCTGTGCTCAAGAATGCGATTGTTTGACTGGTGGTTGTTCAACTGCATCAGCATTTACTACTATCATTCATTACATGCCAGAAATTGCGATTTCCCACAAGATAACCTCAGTTCCTACTTTAGTAACTAGCCAAGCGCCAACATCCCTTTATAGACCTCCTATTCTGAGCTAAATACAGCCTCATTGCGTTCAAAATTTACAGCTTACGCTATTAAAAAATATTTAGCTTCTTTGCTGTAATACATTTAACTTATTGTTATTACGAATAATTTTTCTTGGTATGTTCTGCCAATAAATATATTCCCTAGGAGGGAGTTATGATCTCATTTTCATCAAAGTCATTCATCGCGATGACTGCATTTATCACCTTATTCACCATCTCAGCATGTTCTCAAGAAAACGAACAAGTGGTGCCTGTTAGTAACCTTGCTGACAATACAGTACAGCTTCCTTTGTTAGAAGTTTATAAAAGCCCTACTTGCAGCTGTTGTGAAAAGTGGCTTGAGCATATTGATCAACATGGTTTTACCTCAAAAGCACATAACCAAAGTAATTTATCTACTTTTAAAGCTGATAAAGGCATAGCACCACAATATCGTTCATGTCATACCGCGGTATCTAAAGACGGTTACGTTTTTGAAGGGCATGTACCCGCTAAATTCATTCATCAATTTCTAGCTAATCCACCAGCTGATGCCATTGGTCTTTCTGTTCCTGCAATGCCTATCGGTACCCCGGGTATGGAAGTAGGTGATAAATTTATGCCTTACCAAGTGATATTACTTAAAGCCGATGGTAGTTATGGTATTTACGCAGAGTTAAATAACTATCAGGAGCAGTTCTAATGTTCACCGATAAACAGGGTAAAACACAAAGGTGCTCTATTGCCAGCGCGATATTAGTCAGTGCCATTTTAGTTTATGGTCAAGTAGCTCATGCAGTTGACAACCCCAATACTTGGTCATTTGCTAATACGGTAAAAACGGCACAAAAAAATGACCCCTGGCTCACAGGTAATAAACATCAGCAACAAGCTGTAGAGTCAATGAGCCATGCAGCTAATAGCATGCCGGATCCAAAAATGTCTGTTGGTCTTGCCAACTTACCCACCAATGGTTTTGATTTTAACCAGGAAGGCATGACCCAGCTCAAAGTGGGTATCACCCAGATGTTCCCTCGTGGCGATACCTTAGCGATAAAAAATCAACAATTACGTATTGAAAGCGAGGCTTATCCTTTTCAACGAGCAGACCGAAAAGCAAAAGTCGCCGTTACCGTTGGTACTCTTTGGCTTGATGCTTATAGGGTTCAGCAAAGTATAAATCTCATTGAAAGCAATCGCTCCCTGTTTGAGCAACTAGCTGATGTTGCACAAGCCAGTTATTCCTCAGCGTTAGGAAAAACACGCCAGCAAGATATTGTTCGTGCACAGCTTGAGTTAACCCAACTGGACGATAGGCTCGATATCTTGGCGCAACAACAAAATGCCTATTTAGGCATGATGTCACAATGGTTATCCAGTGCCTTTCTTGCGAATAACGGTGCAAATACCGCGCAAGATACCATTAGCGCGATTAGTCAGTTACATACCATGCAATTAACTCAGCAGTTGCCAGACCTCGACTTACTCAATGCACAATTAGTTTTTGGCAAAACATGGTTGCCTGTTGAAGAGTTAGCCAATTACTTTGCTAATCATCCGGCGGTTTTTGCCCTTGATAAAAAAATATCGGCGACAAAAACAGGTATTAACCTAGCTGAGCAGCAATACAAACCTGAGTGGGCCGTTAATGCCAGTTATGGTTATCGTGATGATGACCCTATGGGTAATAGTCGCGCAGATTTCATCTCGGTAGGTGTTACTTTCGACTTACCACTGTTTACTGAAAATCGTCAAGATATGGCAGTAAAGTCCGCCATTTCACAAACTGAAGCGGTTAAAACAGAAAAGATATTATTATTACGCCAACTACTCGGAGCTTTCTCAAGCGGTAAAGGCCGTTTATTGAGACTTAACGACCGTAAATCACTATATCAAAATAAGTTACTACCGCAAATTCATGACCAAGCAGAAGCTTCGTTAACGGCTTATACCAATGATGATGGCGACTTTTCCGAAGTGGTTAGATCACGTATTGCCGTACTCAATGCACAAATTGAGCAATTAAAGATATCCGTTGAAGAACAAAAAATAATATTAGAACTCAACTACCTATTTGCCGGTAGCTTGACCACTAAAAATACGCCTGCAAATTCGCAACAAGCTTTTGCTAAGCGCGAGGAAAACTAATGAGCACTAATGACCTAAATACAAAGATTATTAACAGTAGCAATGACAAGAATAACAAGCAAAAATCAAGCGTTAAGGGCAGTTTAATTGCCGGCATATTACTTGGTGGCATCATAACCTTTGCTGCAGTGAAATTACTACCTAGCCAACCTCATAACGCTGCTGAAATGACTAGTGATATGAGTACTGACGCATCAGATCCTCTTTACTGGGTAGCCCCAATGGATGCAAATTTTCGTCGCGATAAACCAGGGAAATCCCCAATGGGCATGGACTTGATTCCTTACTACGGCAGTCAAAATAACACCGTTGACGAAGGTCCCGGCACAATTAAGATATCACCCAGTGTCATTAATAATTTAGGTGTGCGCACCACAACAGCAGAATACCGAGCCTTAAATACCACCATAGAAACCGTTGGTTATGTTACTTATGATGAAGACAAACTTGTGCACATTCATCCACGAATAGCTGGCTGGGTAGAAAAACTGCATATCAATGCCATTGGTGATCCTGTGAAAAAAGATCAGCCACTTTATGACATTTACTCTCCTGAATTGGTTAATGCTCAAGAAGAGTTGCTCTTAGCACTCGATAGAAAAAACAAACGTTTAATTGTAGCCGCAGAAAATCGCCTTATCGCACTGCAAATTCCTCGTTATGCCATTGCCGCTTTGAAAAAAAATGGAAAAGTGCAGCAAAATGTTACTTTTTATGCCCCGCAAGATGGTGTGGTAGAGAGCTTATTTATTAGAGAAGGTTTTTACGTTAAACCTGAAACCATGATGCTGTCGATTGTTGACTTAAAGCAGATTTGGGTTAAAGCAGAAATATTTGAAAGAGATGTCTACAAAGTTGCCATGGGCAATAGCGCCACCATGCGCTTAGACTATTTACCCGCTAAAGAATGGGGTGGTAAAGTCGAACATGTCCACCCTATGTTAAACCCTGATACCAGAACCGGTATAGTTAGACTGCACTTTGATAACCAAAGTGGTGATTTAAAACCGAATATGTTTGCTCAAATATCAATTGTCACCAGTGATAATGAAGCTGTTTTGCAAGTTCCAAGAGAAGCCCTTATCAGAACAGGCAGCCAAGACAGGGTGGTATTAGCGTTAGGTGATGGCTACTTCAAATCAGTAGCCGTGCAAGTTGGCCGCTTTGATCGTGACAATATCGAAATACTTTCAGGAATATCTGCGGGGGAAGAAGTAGTAAGTTCTGCTCAGTTCTTACTAGATTCAGAATCGAGTAAAAATTCTGACTTTAAACGTATGAATGCTGAGCAACACAACATGACTGATACGGCAGCACCAGCAACGAAGGTTGAAGAGGTTTCTTCAGCGACCGTGCATGGCACAGTAACCTCGGTGATGACCAATCATCGCATGGTCACCATTGCTCGTGAAGCCATTGAAAAATGGGGGCGAGAAGCCGCTAGTGTTGATTTTCTTGTCGGTGAAAATGTCGATATGACACTGTTTACTGTCGATGCTTATTTAATGTTTACTTTCGAAATCCAAGAGGGTGAATTTATTATCGTTAGCGCCATGACAATGACTTCTAATATCAACCATGGCATGAGCCATAAGATGTCAGATGAAATGACTCAGGGACTCATGCTTAAAGGAGAGGTGCAATGATTGCTGCCATTATTCGATGGTCTGTAGGCAATCGTTTTTTTGTCATACTCGCCACCATGATTTTAGTCGGTGTCGGTTTATATTCAGTAAAAAATACGCCAGTTGATGCCTTGCCTGATTTATCAGATGTGCAAGTTATCATCAAAACTAGCTATCCAGGGCAAGCACCGCAAGTAGTAGAAGATCAAGTAACTTACCCGTTAACAACCGCAATGTTGTCTGTTCCTGGCGCTGTTACTGTGCGTGGTTTTTCATTTTTTGGTGATTCTTACGTTTATGTAATATTCGACGAAGATACCGACCTTTATTGGGCTCGTTCACGGGTATTAGAGTATTTAAGCCAGGTTGCTCCTAATTTACCCACTGATGCTAGGCCACAATTAGGCCCAGATGCCACTGGCGTTGGTTGGGTTTATCTTTATGCGCTCGTTGATAAAACCGGTCAACACGATTTAAGCCAACTTCGCAGTATTCAAGATTGGTTTTTAAAATATGAATTACAAACGGTAAAAGGTGTTTCTGAAGTTAGCGTACTAGGCGGCATGGTTAAGCAGTACCAAGTCCAAGTGAATCCTGACAAATTGCGTGCTTTTGGTATACCACTCTCACTCATTCAAACAACCATCAAACAAGGCAACCAAGAAATTGGTGCTTCGGTGGTGGAAATGGCTGAAGCCGAGTACATGGTGCGCGCTACCGGTTACATAAAAGGTGTCGAGGATCTTGAAAACATCCCGTTAGGGGTAAATCAAAACGGTACTCCGATATTACTTAAAGATGTTGCCGAAATAGGTACAGGTCCACAAATGCGTCGTGGTATCGCTGAGCTTAATGGTGAAGGTGAAACCGTTGGTGGTATTGTGGTGATGCGCTTTGGTGAAAATGCTCAAGAAGTTATTAAAGGCGTTAAAACAAAACTGGAACAGCTGAAAAAAGGTCTACCCGATGGTGTGGAGATCGTCACTGTATATGACAGATCTGCGCTGATTGAGCGTGCGGTCGAAAATCTCGCAATGAAACTGTTGGAAGAGTTTGGCGTGGTTGCTTTAGTCTGCGTTATTTTCCTCTTTCATTTACGTTCATCCCTAGTGGTGATCATCAGTATTCCCGTTGGCATATTAACGGCCTTTATTGTTATGCATGCCCAAGGTTTAAATGCCAACATTATGTCTCTTGGCGGTATTGCTATTGCCATTGGCGCTATGGTCGATGGCGCTATTGTCATGATAGAGAACATGCACAAACACATGGAGCGCTTGCCTAAAGATAAAGCACTCACTAACGAAAATCGTTGGCAAATTGTTACCGATGCAGCTTGTGAAGTGGGCCCAGCATTATTTTTCAGTCTACTCATTATCACGGTTAGTTTTGTCCCTGTATTTACCTTAGAAGCACAAGAAGGGCGAATGTTCTCACCGCTGGCCTACACTAAAACTTATGCCATGGCAGCATCAGCGGCTTTAGCTATTACCTTAGTGCCGGTATTAATGGGTTATTTTATTCGCGGCAAGGTTTTGCCTGAACATAAAAACCCAGTAAATAAATTATTAACGGCGATTTATATGCCGGCGCTAAAAACAGTATTAAACTTTCCTAAAACAACCTTGTTAGGGGCATTGGTAGTACTTGCCATTGGTTTGTATCCGTTAGATAAGATTGGCAGCGAATTTATTCCCCCCCTTGATGAAGGCGATTTAATGTATATGCCAACCACCTATCCGGGCATATCTATTGGTCAAGCAAGGCAGTTATTACAGCAAACCGATAAGTTAATTAAAAGCGTGCCCGAGGTAAAAACGGTATTTGGTAAAGTTGGCCGAGCGGAAACCGCGACCGACCCAGCACCATTAACCATGATTGAAACCTTTATCCAGCTGAAACCAAAAAGTGAATGGCGCGAAGGCGTTACTACAGCAAGCTTGAGAAAAGAGCTTGATGATTTAGTGAAACTACCCGGGGTAACCAATGCTTGGGTAATGCCGATAAAAACCCGAATCGATATGTTAGCTACTGGCATAAAGACCCCAGTTGGCATTAAAATCGCAGGGCCAAAACTAGAGGTTATTCAAGAAATAGGACAGCGATTGGAAGTCATTTTAGCTGACGTACCCGGCACAGCTTCAGTTTATTCTGAGCGCGTAGCAGGTGGTCGTTATATCAAGGTGGATATCCAACGCGGTAAGGCAGCCCGGTATGGCTTAAATATTAGCGATATTCAACAAGTAGTTGCTACGGCAATTGGCGGTATGAATGTCACTAATACCGTTGAAGGTTTAGAGCGTTACCCTGTCAGTTTGCGTTATCCGCAAGATTATCGTAACTCCCCTGAACAATTATCATTACTGCCAATTGTCACTCCAGGGGGTCAACGTATTTCCCTAGGTGATGTCGCTAATATACTGATAGAAGATGGTCCGCCAGGGATCAAGTCAGAAAATGCCCGCTTAAATGGCTGGGCCTTTATTGACATTGAAGGGGTAGATGTTGGTACTTATGTTGAAGCCGCGCAAAAGGTGGTCGATGCACAATTAAATCTGCCTGCAGGTTATAGCGTTTCTTGGGCGGGTCAATACGAATATATGCAACGAGCAAAAGCTAAATTGACTTATGTAGTGCCACTAACCTTAGCCATTATTATTGTCTTACTGTATTTAAACTTCCGTAATGTTATTGAAGTAGCGATGATTTTGGGCACACTGCCGCTCGCTATGGTGGGTAGTATTTGGCTAATGTACTTACAAGGCTTTAATTTCTCAGTTGCTGTTGGTGTTGGTTTTATTGCCCTTGCCGGGGTTGCGGTAGAAATTGGCGTAATCATGCTGGTTTATTTGAACCAAGCTTATTATGCCTTATTAGCGGATAATGCCAGCCAAGAAAAAGTCACCACTAAAGCTGATATTTTACAAGCTGTGCTTCATGGAGCAGGCTTAAGAGTAAGACCTATTATGATGACCGGCGGTACGGTTATTGTTGGTTTATTACCTATATTATATGGCACTGGTACAGGCTCAGAAGTGATGAGTCGTATTGCCGCACCTATGGTTGGCGGCATGGCCAGTGCTATGTTATTAACCTTGCTTGTTTTACCTGCATTATATTATTTATGGCGCTCTGCCAATATTCCATTACAAAAGAGTAACTAATTAGCACAGTAAAACAGCTCTTAATTGGTTATTATATAAACAATAACCGCGCTAAATAGAGTAAGTCCCATAAAAAGCTCTTACTCTATTTTTTAATTAGAAGAAAAATGATAAAAATCACTAAAAACTTCAGATCATGTTGCCTCACATTTTCGCTATTATTGTTAAGTTTCTCTGTTACTTCAGTACATGCAAAGACCTTAGTTATTGCGTCTGATGTATGGTGTCCGTATATATGTGATGAGCATGCATTGCCCGGTTTTGTGGTTGAAATAATGAATGAAATTGCAAAGAAAAATGATTTAAAGCTAGAGCTGGCGATCATTCCATTAGCAAGGGCACTGGATTTAGCTCATAAGAATAAAGTAGATATATTACTTGCTTTACCATCACAGAGTATTGCCAACGCCAAACTGCAAAAAAGTCATGCTAGTTTTGGTGGTTTATATAATGACTTTTATATAAGTTCTGAATTAGATTGGCACTTTAAAGGAATGGATGACTTAGAAGCTCAGTTAAATAATAATATAATTTTAGGCACGGTCAACGGCTACGAGTATGGGGATAAAATAGCCAAATTACTCAGAAACAATCCTGATAATGTTTTTTCTGCCAGCGGCAATTCTCCTTTAAATAAACAGCTTAGGATGTTGCAGTTGGGTCGACTAGACATTTTATTAGACTCCCGCTTTACCGTGCAATATCATCTATCAAAATTACCTAACAACACCATTGTCTATGCTGGTACCCAAGGTGATTTAATTCCGCTATTTTTAGGTTTTTCTCCCTCTTTTAGCAAAGAGTTAATACAAATTTTTGATCAAGGACAGGAAGAGCTTAGACAAAATGGTAGGTTAGAGCAGATATTAGAAAAATATGGTATTACTGACTGGTTAGAGCCTTTAGCCCAGCAAAATAAAAATGCATTAAACATAATAAGTGAGTAATTTAAGCTGATACCCTATTTTGAGAGTGTTTGTTTGCCCCCCAACTTACCTCATAAAAAAGAATAAAGTACCTACAATTGAAATTGATTAAATCTACCCCATATTAATTTAACACCCCATCAATAAAACACTAAGACATTGAAAAAAATAAGAATTGCCCTTGTTGGTTTAGGGGATATAGCGCAAAAAGCGTATCTACCTATTATTGCCAATCATCCTGAAGTTCTTCCTATTCTATGCACTCGAAATATAGAGACCTTAGCCAAGTTACAAGCCCAATATCGTATTAATGAAACCTACACTGATATACAAGAGTTAATTGCTAATAAACCCGATGCGATAATGATTCATACCACAACTTCCAGTCATTTTTCATTGGCTGAACAATGTATTAAAGCTGGTATAGCAACTTTTATTGATAAACCATTAAGCCTCGATATTGCAGAATGTGAAAATTTGGTTGCTCTAGCTAGAACAAATGACGTGCCTTTTTATGTTGGCTTTAATCGTCGTTTTGCGCCACTAATTTTCCCTTTGTTACAAAAAGAGCTCATACACGTTCGCTGGCAAAAAAATCGAGTGTCACTTCCTGCGACACCCCGTGAATTTGTTTTTAATGACTTTATTCACCTCGTTGATGGGTTACGCTTTTTAGCCAAACTTCCCTTAGGAACAATACCAGAAGTATTGCGAGTAAATTCATTTAAACAGGCTGATTTGCTCGCTAATATTACTATTGGATTCGAATATAACGATGGTTTGTTTGAAGCTTCCATGAATCGGCTTAGTGGGATAACAGAAGAAAAACTAGAAGTTTTTTCAGCTGATGAAAAGTATCATATAGAAAGCTTAACTCATGGTTCACATTATCAAAATGGGAGCGAAACAGCGCTGGGTTTTAGTGACTGGCACAGTTATTTATTTACCCGTGGTTTTGAACACATGATAACTGACTGGGTTCATGATATAAAAAAAGGCAGTGCTAATGACATTAGATTGCAAGAAATCATTGCCAGCCATCGTCTCTGTGAGGCTATAGTGAAAAGTATTGAACAATAACGCATCACCAATTCAGCTACCCAATTGACCCGGCTTGTTTTATTATGACAGCGCTATCAATTTAATTTTATAGGATATAAATGCAATTTTTAAAAACAGTATTATTGGTTATCTCTTTAAGTTTATTAC
>Ga0209292_1006447_pt1 | contig 11525 bp, 12 predicted proteins | sample GOMGulsemesocosm_2_FD_184634 | JGI IMG/M metagenome (GOLD analysis project Ga0209292, IMG submission 184634) | Methane-oxidizing microbial communities from mesocosms in the Gulf of Mexico - GOM9C Gulf of Mexico (SPAdes) (version 2) | ecosystem: Environmental > Aquatic > Marine > Cold seeps...
CTACGAAAACTACTCCCATTATTAGGTCAAATAATGGTTAGAACTCCACCAATGCTAAAGAAATATCTAAAGCTGGCGGAGCCATGTGGCTAATCAGGTTGTAGTTTGTCATTTTCTAATCCTTAGAAATATAAAGCACATTCCATAATTACGTAAAATTCGGGATTCTCATTAACCATACTCATCGCCCGATGTATATTGGTCAACGCGAATGAACATTGCGCCTGTCGCGCCTTCTTGTTCCATGATGTCTTTTATTTTTTGATGAACGAAAATATAAGTATTAACTGATTTCGCAATCTTGAAAATTAATCTTTGCTCTTCTGGTATATTATTAAGAATGTCTTGTGACAAATAGAAGTTTGCTATTTTGTACTCTTCATCTTCTGAATAACCTTTTGAGCGAATAACAGATAAATCAAGGTCCACGCAATCAAGCAATCCATAGAAATTGGTTAAGACGTAATTCTCATGATAATGATTGTCGTCATCAATAAATACCGCGGGGAAAAATTGAAAGTTATTGATTTTAAAGGTCTGCATTTTTTCATAGATGCGGTGCGAGAATAAATACCAGCCGGCCACATCCATCACGTCATGAATTGAATGTTTGTGACCTGCTTTTTTATCTTCTTCATCAAAAGCACTTTCAAAAAACGCAGGGCCACCTGACTTGTGTAATTTTTCATACTCATAATTCCTCGACGATGTTTTGCTAAGGGGTCTTAAATAGGACGGAGCATTACCAAAATCATTAAATAAAATATAATATTGTTCGTTGTAGTTTGTCATTTTTCAACCTCTAATCCGTAAGGTGTTTTTGTTGCTACATTTTCTGAAAATGAATGATAGTCACCTAGATAGTTGCCCCTCTAGAACATGGTGGCTTGCCGCCTTTTCGTGTCTCAGGAATATTTTGTTGTTACAACAACCACTGAGCTGTTAATACGGCTCAAACTATTTTAAATATTTTGAGCAAATAGTTTATTGCAAATAGTTTTTGCAAACTGAAGATAAGTGTATGTTAAATTTTGCTATTACGTTAAGAAATTTGTTGAGTGTCAACTATCTTGAAAAATACCGCTTGTGCTTATTGAGCACACGTAATCTTAGCTTGGGTATGCCCCTTTATACCCGTCATCCTTGAAACCGCAGCTTTATTGTCTACGTATGGAATAACAATTACTTATAAAACATAAGCTCATGTTATTCCATACTTGACGGCTTCACTGCAATTCCAATGATTTTGGGTATAGTTAGACCCCCTTTATTGAATAAAACTAACAAACAAATAGGTCGCTAGTACCACTGCGACCCACATCGCCATGCTACCTGACGGATAATTTCGTGAAAGTAAACCGCTCAGGCGACTATTCTTGGTCGCGATATAAGTTAAGCACATCGTTAGTTTTAACCTAAACGCTTGTCGTAATCTGTTATCGACTTGCCAAATGATCGCAAACATATTTTGCAATGCTATTGGTAATGCACGACGATAAACCCAATCGAAATCTAAATTAGTAGATCGTAGTTCAGGGGGGTACATCCCTTTGAGGTTAAGCCAAACAAAGGCTAAAGCTGAAAAGAATAATAGCTGGGTTTGCGCTAATACATGGGTTGCATCATAAGGGTTGTAACCAGTATCGTAAGGTAGCAATGAGTATAAAGCTGTTGGGTAGATACCAATTGCAATACACAGACCTGCGGCAATAGCCATTGCCAATAACATATTTTTAGGAGGATCGCTTACTCGAATACCTGAGTCATGGGCGAAGAAGGCGAAATAGGGGATTTTTATGCCTGCATGATGGAAAACCCCCGCAGCACTAAATAGTAACATTAACCAAATCCAGTCATAACCTTCTTCAAGCGCAGCGGACATCACCATTGATTTACTTACAAAGCCACTAAATAGAGGAAATGCTGAAATAGAGGCTGCACCAACAATACAGAGTATCGTTGTTTTAGGCATTGTTTTATAAAGCCCGCCAAGTTCGGAGCCATTGATCTTGCCCGTCATGTGCAAAACCGCTCCCATGCTCATTAATAACAAACCTTTGTAAATGATGTGAGCAAAGGCATGAGATACTGCGCCATTAACAGCAAGAGCTGTACCAATGCCTATACCAACCACCATGAATCCCACTTGATTTATCAGGCTATAAGCTAATACTCGACGTAAATCATTTTCAATGACGGCAAAAAATATTGGAAAACAACTCATGGCAGCACCAATGTATATCAAGAGTTCAGTACCTGGGTACGCTCTAGCTAACGCATAAACGGCAACTTTAGTACTAAAAGACGCAAGGAAAACAGTACCAGTTACGGTAGCCTCAGGGTATGCGTCTGTAAGCCAATTATGAAGAAATGGAAACGCGCATTTGATTCCAAAAGCAATAAAAATAAGCCAACCAGAAACACCGTCGAGTCCGATATAGCCAAACGCTAATGTGCCATTTTCAGCGGCGTAAAAAAGAGTTCCGACTAATAGAATAACGCCTGAAAGAACTTGAATAATGAGATAGCGCATTCCTACGGCATAAGAGCGCTGAGTTCTTCGTGCCAAAATAAGAAATACAGAGGTAAAGGCTAACAGCTCCCAAAAAACGAATAAGGTTAATAAATCACCAGAAAAAGCCGCTCCTATGGCACTACCAGCATACATTATCGCAGCAACTTGTTGTACTGTGTCTTTAACATGCAATGAATAAATAATGGCAATCAACGCGGCTATATGAAAGACATAACCAAACATTAGGCTTAACTTATCGACACGATAAGGACTAAGCTGGTAATCAAGAAAAGTAAATTGTAAATGGATACCCTCAGGTACCGTCCACAGGTGAAAAGCACTGATTATAGGGATCGCAACCATAATAGCATTGCGTAAAGTGCCTCGAGTGAAACCAGCAATTAAGGCTCCGATAAAGAAGGGGACAAAAGCAGGGATCTCAATCATCCACATTGTTCACTCCTTCTTTGTTAATACCTTTATTTGGTAAGTCAGTTACACGCTGTTTATCATCATAATAATCTTCCGAACGCATTAGAAAAGTTCGCATCCAAGTTGCTACGAGAACCAAAATCACACAACCGACAAAGCCATAAATAGGGTAGAACCCCCATAAATTCTCCCAAGAGTGCATGACATGGCGATGGATGACAAAATCTAGCGTGAACAGGAAAACGCAACAGCCATAAAGAATATGTAAAACACGTTTTATGTTTTTAGGATCATCAAAGAGGTATTTTTTATCATTTTTCATCAATTATTCCCTATTGGTCAAAACAGCGGTGGCCAACTCAAATAAAGGTTGGGGATAAACAAATAACGTTAGGCAACCTAACGTGGTAATAATAATGGCAATGAGTGATGGCAACGGCGCTTCTTTTATCTCAATTGCTGGCTGTTTATTTGGCAATTTTGCTGTTTTGACAGAACCTTTAGTAGGCATTTTTTTATCGGGCATGAAAGAGGGCATAAAATTAGGGAAAAATGCGTGAAAGGATATCGGTAATAAATACGCAATATTAAGTAAAGAGCTGAGCATTAAAGTCATTATTAATAGCCATTGCTCAGTTTCTATCGTACCCATCAGCAAAAACCATTTGCTCCAAGTACCTCCTGCTGGAGGCACCCCAATAATACTGAGGCTGGCAATAAAAAAAGCGAGCATAGTCAGTGGCATTTGCCGACCAATGCCACGCATTTCGCTTATTTTTGATTTATGTAAGGAGACTAAAATAGCACCAGCACAAAAAAACAAAGTGATTTTACCAAACGCATGTGTTGCAATGTGCATCGAGCTACCAATAACACCTGATGGTGTCGCCAGCAGAGCCCCAAGCGTGATGTAACCCAATTGACTCACGGTTGAATAGGCTAACCGCGCCTTTAGATTATCTTGACGCATGGCGACCAGTGAAGCGAGCAGCACTGAGGCTGCTGCGACATAGAGTAAAAATTGGGTGGTTGGTAATACCGCCAGCAAATCTAGGCCAAAGATAAAGACACATACTTTTAAGATAGTGAAAACACCGGCTTTTACGACAGCAACCGCATGTAACAAAGCACTGACCGGCGTCGGGGCGACCATTGCCGCGGGCAGCCAGCGATGAAACGGCATGATGGCGGCTTTACCAATCCCAAAAACGAACAGCACCAGCAGTATGCCAGCCAACGTTTTATCAACATCAGCACTAAATATACCGCCGAGTTTAAAATCTAATGTGCCAGCGACAAACCAAGTACTGACGATAGCCAACAGAAAAAACACAATGGAGGTGCTCAGTAAAATACCCAGATAAACTCGGCCTCCTTGCTTGGCCTTTTCGGTGCCAGCATGGGTAACTAAAGGGTAAGTAGAAAGCGTTAATACTTCGTAAAAAATAAATAAGGTAAACAGGTTAGCTGAAAAGGCGATGGCCATCACGGCACTGATAGCGAGTGCAAAACACAGATAAAAACGGGTTTGATTTTTTTCTTGATGACTGCGCATATAGCCAATGGCATAACAGGTCGTGACTAACCACAGAAAACTGGCGATTAATGCGAACAGCATACCTAAAGGTTCAATATTAAAGCTGATGGTTAAACCGGGTAAAAGCTCCCACCACAATACGCTGATTGTTTCCCCCGAAGTTAGCCCTTGATAGAGATTAACGACTAGGAATATCAAAATTAAACAAGCTGTGATTGTCATACCTTCGCGAAGGTTGGAGTTGTGTCCAGTCACTAAAATAGCGACAACTGCCAATAAAGGGACAACAATCGCCAGTTGCAGCATTAGTTCTAAAGAAAGGTTCATGGTGTTACCCCAAACAAACTCATGGCGGCCGCTTGTGCCACCTCGACACTAAGACGAGTATCTATACCAAAGTAAATATTGGCTATTATCAGGGTCCATATCGGGATTATAAAAAACATTGGTGCTTCTTTAACTGGCACTTGATCACTTAATGGTTCTTTGAAATAAGCGACTTCTACCAACCGCCAGACATAAATAACGGCTAATACCGACCCTAGCAAAATAAGCACAGCAACCGGCCACCAACCCTGTTCAAGTAATGCGAGTAACAGATACCACTTACTGACAAAGCCAACGGTTAACGGCACCCCAATTAAACTTAAGCCACCGATCACAATAGCGGCCATCGTCAAAGGCATCTGACGGCCTAAGCCGTGAAAACTACTCAGTTGAACATTACCTAACCGGTACATCACAGCGCCCAGAGCCAGAAAAATCGCGCTTTTCATCAGTGCGTGGTTAAACATGTGTAATAAGGTGGCGGTTAAACCAGTGACACTGCTAATGCTAAATCCAACAATCATATAGCCTATTTGAGCGATGCTCGAATAGGCAAAGAGCAGTTTAATATTGTTTTGATAGATTGCTGACGTTGAAGCGATAAAAATTCCGGCCAGCCCAAGTGCCATGAACAATGTTTGTAACGGGATGGTGGTGAACGAAAAAGAGAGCCCAAAAATGGTGAAGGTAAATCGGATCAGTAGATAGATAGCTACTTTTGTCGCTGTTGCGGCGAAGAATGTGGTGACAATTGATGGCGCATAAGCGTAGGCATTCGGTAACCAAAGATGGAGTGGGAATAAGGCTAATTTTAAACATACGCCAACGATAACAAAGGCAAAGGCGGTAAATACGGTCCGTGTTTGCGCCACTTCAGGTAATCGCTTAGAGAGATCGGCCATATTGAGTGTGCCGGTCATTTGGTACATCAGGCCAATACCAATCAAAATAAAGGTGGCCCCAATAGTGCCCATAATCAGGTATTGATAGGCGGCCCAAAGCGCGCGTCTATCTTTGCCCATCGCAATTAAAGCATAAGCAGAAAGTGAAGATATTTCTAAGAAGACAAACACATTAAACGCATCTCCGGTAGCCACGATCCCCAACATGCCGGTCAGTGAGAGCAGATATAAAATGTAAAAAAAAGTGTGTTTGCTTTTAGGTATTTCTTTTTCAATGCTGGTTTGCGCCGCAAATAAAACGACGGTGCTTATCGAGGTAATAATTAACAAAACGAAGGCATTGAGTTTATCAATTCGATATTCAATGCCCCAAGGCGCTTGCCATCCCCCTAATTCGTAGCTGATGACGCCAGATGTCAGGACTTGTTGTAATAACAAAACACTGATCACAAATGTTAAGCCACTGGTAATCAGAGCAAACAGCCACACCAGATGAGCGCGTTTTAAGAACAGGCAGATAGGCGCCGCCATCAGCGGGACTATTACTTGTAATACCGGAAGATGTACTTGCAACCCAGGAAGGTGTGCTATCACGCTTGTTTCTCCTGTTTGCTACCTTTTGGGGCGTTGCTACCATTTTGAGAGTTGCTCTGCTCAAAGGCTTGATTATCTTGGTGCTGAATATTTTCTTCTTCAATACTGCCATACGTTTCTTTGATGCGAACCACCAGTGACAGCGCCAAAGCAGTGGTGGCAATGCCAACCACGATCGCCGTGAGAATTAACACATGAGGTAAAGGGTTAGAGTATACAATGATATCGTCGGCTAAAATTGGCGCGGTGCCGCCATTAACTTTTGCCATGCTGATATAAAATATAAAGACCGAGGTTTGGAACAGAGTCAGGCCAACGATTTTCTTAATTAAGTTGCCATGCGCAATGACTATATAGAGTCCGATCATCATCAGCGCGATAACAACCCAGTGATTAAAGAGTCCCATTAACATGATGAAGGCTCCTTATTTTTGTTGTCTTTGTCTTTGTCCTTGTCTTGGCGCTGTTTTTTATTATTGAGTTGCATCTCTGCACGAGCGGCAAAGCTGAAAAAGATAATAATCATCACCGCAGCAACCGTGCAACCAACACCTAATTCGATTAACATAATGCCCAAGTGCTGACCAGCAATGGGATCATTGACCAACACATTATAATCAAAGAAGTTACCCCCACTGAGCAAGGTGGCGAGCCCAACACTGCCATAGAGTAAAACACCGATCGCAGCAATTAATCGGATAAATGATTGGTTGATGACTGTGCGTGCGGTGCTTAAACCAAATAACATCGTATACAAAATGATAGCCGCTGCGAAGATAACGCCTGCTTGAAATCCACCGCCGGGGCCAAAATCGCCATGAAATTGAACATAAAGTGCAAATAACAAAATAAAAGGGATCAATATTTTAGCGACTATACGGATAACAAGATGTTGCTCATGCATTGAGTCATTAATCGCTGCAATTTCTTCAGGATCTTCTGGGCGGCGTACCACAGACAACAACGCCAGCACGCCGATACCGGCCGTAAAGATCACGACCACCTCACCGAACGTATCAAATGCTCGATAACTGGCCAGCACCGAGGTCACGATATTAGGCACACCAATTTCTTGCATTGAATCGTTAATATAGCGAGGCGCAACATGACCGTGAATTGGCGCATCAGCGGATCCAAAATATGGCATGTCTAAGGTGCCGTAAATCAGCAGAAAACCGGTAATAGCGACAACAAGCAGTGCCGACATGGGTTTATGCCGTGTTGTGATCTCACGACGCCCGGTCATCGATATGACGACTAACATCAGCAAGGTTGATATTCCGGCTCCCACGGCGGCTTCGGTAAAGGCGACATCGACGGCGTCCATAGCAACAAAAAAGCTCGCAGACAACAAGCCATAAATACCTAAGAGCATAACGACCGCGAACAAGTCTTTCATTCGAATTATCGCAACAGCAATCACCACCAATAAGGTTAATATTACAATATTTATCAAGGATTCTATGAGGTGGTCTCCTTGTTATCAGTATCAGGATCTTCTTCATGACCCAATAGTGGTTCCAACCCATTATGCAAAGCCGCCTTGGCAAGGACATGACTTGTAGTAGGTCCAATTAGTATGCCTAATAGCAATATCATAACGAGCTTAATGAATACTAAAAACCCAGTGCTGATGATCATAAGACCAATCAAAATCATAGCTGAACCTAGCGTATCGGTAACGCCAGCAGCGTGCATTCGCGTATAAAAATCTGGAAAACGCAACATACCGACACCACCACAAAGGCAAAGAAAACTACCAATAAATAGGCACAAGCCACTGCTAATATTTATCACAATGTCCACTTAGGGCTCCTTTTCGATAGAGTCTTTATTGGCAGGAGTATGCTTAAATTCGTTGGTGTCGGAGTAACGTAATACACCAATGACACTAATAAAGTTGATCAGCGCGTAAACAATAGCGATGTCCAAAAATTCAGGTCGGCCCATCACAAAGCCTAATAACGAAATTAGCAGCACCGTTTTAGTGCCAAACATATTGACCGCCAAAATGCGGTCATAAAGTGTTGGGCCGGCTATGCCTCGGATGATTGCTAAAATCATCGCGACAAAAATGGCAAGGGTAGCAGCAATTATCATTTGCGTTCCAACAAACAAATTCGTCGGTCCATTTCACTGCCTTCTAAGAACTCGATATCGCGAAAATGCAGGCCATGCACCAAAATTTCGTCGTCTATTAGGTCTATTGCGACCGTTCCTGGGGTTAACGTGATCGAATTTGCATAGATGACTTTTCCCATGTCAGTGGTCTGATATATTTTAATTTTCTTTAGTGCCGGGCAAATACTCTTTTGTCCACGCCAGATATGTTTTACTACGACGATATTGGCATGAATAATTTCTTTGATAAGCCACAGCAAATAACCAAATATATTAGGTGTTAAATATAACGGTTGGGATTCTTGATCAACAACATCCATTCGCTTAGTAATAATTAACACCAAGACAATAGAGGTCAACCCAAGCAACAAAATGAGCGCGCTATAATGGCCCGAGTTGAGCAACCAAAATGCAGCTAGAGTCAAAAACAAACTGATGGTGTGTAGTTTCATGAATCCTCGCCTGTAATTCTTTATAAAAAATATTGATAATTTGAATATTTGGTAATTAATTATCCCTGTCATAAAACTCAATAAGCTGGTAATGATTTAGCAATAAACACAAATTACTGTGATGTCGACTTGATTAATTTTTTAAAGTAGTTAGTGAGTTATTTAATTGTGTGGTCGTTTAATGATTAAGCAATCAGTACGCAAATGGTGCAGGACTTTTTCGGCAATATTACCGAGCAACCAGTTACTAATACCGGCGCGGCCAACACTGCCGAGAATAACCAGATTACTGCGTAATTTATTTGCCTGTTGCGGAATTGTGCGGTCGGGTGGTCCTGCCGATATGTGACTGGTGACGTCACTCATACCAAATTCTGACAGTAACTTGTCCATTTTTTCTTGCGCAGCGGGGGCCTTTTTCTGTTCAACTTCGTAAGTATCAACAACGTCAAACTCTAATAATGGTTTAGCGATAGGAATACTGTAGCTGGCGTGTAATTGACTTTGGGTAACCTCAGACCACGTTTTACCCCAATCTAGAATCAGGCCGTTGAGTTCATGGTGGTTTGCGCTATTGCCTGACAAATTTAACGCTAACAATATATTGGGTTTAGTTTTCCATTTGACGTTGCTGGCAATCAAAATAGGGCAGGGTAAGTGACGGATTAATTGCCAATCACAGGGCGTATGAAACATCGACTCACTGCGATGACCGGCTTTTATTACTAAGTCTATTCGCTGTTCAGCACAGTGTTTAACCACCCAGTCGGCGAGTTTGTTAGTAATAATAACCTTACTGGTGATGTCTGTTTCAGGATCAAAAACTTGGTCAATAGTGGCTGAGAGAGCTTGTTGTTCTTTCATTGCGAGCTGTTCAACTTCTAAATCTGAACTGCCGGTGTGATTAACAAATTTTATAATCTCCATGGTCGCGGCCATGGGTAATGCAATATCACGCGCTTTTTCTAATGCCAGCATGTCGTCATTTTCTACGTCTGTTATAACCAATACACGTTTACTCATAGATCTTACCCCTTGCAAAGTAAGTATTATCTAAAAACAAATTGGCGGCTTTGTCAATCGCCGATAACGGCTATTTATGACTAAGGAATTGATTTTACTATTGTGAAATGCGTTCCAAAGGGGATGATTACTCAGTGTTATAGGCTTGTCGACGCATCCACCGACCGACGAATAATTTCTAAAATCGGTCAATTTTTATTGTTGAAAGTTCATTGTTGATAGCAGATTGTTGAGCGGAGCCTGAGATAAAGGCGTTTTATAAGGAGTTAGTAGCAGGCTGCTATAACTCTGTTTTATCGCCATATTCACATAAATCTTCAATAATACAACTACCACAGCGCGGTTTACGGGCAATGCAGGTATAGCGACCTAATAAAATTAGCCAATGATGGACGTCAACCATAAACTCAGCGGGGATCACTTTAAGTAGTTTTTTCTCAACCAAATCGACATTTTTACCCATGGCCAATTTAGTGCGGTTGGAGACTCTAAAAATGTGAGTATCAACCGCAATGGTTGGCCAGCCAAAGGCGGTATTAAGCACCACGTTTGCTGTCTTGCGACCAACACCTGGTAACGCCTCTAGCGCGTCGCGGTCGGCTGGTACTTCACCATTATGAAGCTCGATCAGCATATTACAGGCTTTAAACACATTGACGGCTTTTGTATTATATAACCCTATGGTTTTAATGTAACTTTTAAGGCCGTCAACGCCAAGATCACTAATGGCTTGTGGCGTATTAGCAACCGGAAACAGTTTGTCAGTTGCCTTGTTAACACTGACATCTGTCGCTTGGGCCGATAATGTTACCGCAACCAGCAACTCAAAGGGTGAACTAAAGTTGAGTTCAGTTTCTGGGTGCGGGTTATCGTCACGCAGAATCTCTAAAATTTGCTGTCGTTTTAATTTATTCATAATATTTTACTTTTTGATAAAATTTTAATTGATAAATAGGTTATTTCATTCTTACTCGTTGTGGTTTTTCAACCACTACCGGTGTTTCAACCATTGCTTCAACTCGGCTATTGAGTGCGTTTTTAAGCGCAATAATAAAACCCATAGCAACGAATGCCCCTGGCGGTAACATAATAAACAAAAATGATTGGTCAATTTCAAGGATTTCAACCCGCAAGGACACAGCCCAGTCACCTAGTAACAACTGCGCGCCATCAAATAAGGTGCCTTGACCTAAGACTTCTCGTACCGTGCCCAATAATATCAGAACAACTGAAAAACCTAGCCCCATGATGAAACCATCGTAAATCGATGGTAACAGCAGGTTCTTTGACGCAAATGCTTCGGCGCGGCCAATGATGACACAGTTGGTCACGATAAGCGGTAAGAAAATACCTAAAGATTGGTAAAGTCCGTGGGCATATGCGTTAAAAAGTAACGAAATACAGGTAACAAAGCCAGCAATAATCATGACAAAAATCGGGATCCGGATTTCTTTTGGCACCCATTGTCTAACCAATGATACGGTAGCATTAGATCCGATTAAGACCGTCATCGTCGCAATGCCCATGCCTAATGCGTTGGTTAAAGTTGAAGTTACTGCAAGCAAAGGACACAGACCAAGCAATTGCACCAAGCCTGGGTTGTTTTTCCACAGGCCTTGCCA
>Ga0209292_1006450_pt1 | contig 11520 bp, 7 predicted proteins | sample GOMGulsemesocosm_2_FD_184634 | JGI IMG/M metagenome (GOLD analysis project Ga0209292, IMG submission 184634) | Methane-oxidizing microbial communities from mesocosms in the Gulf of Mexico - GOM9C Gulf of Mexico (SPAdes) (version 2) | ecosystem: Environmental > Aquatic > Marine > Cold seeps...
TCAGCTCGTTGATGGTCGTTCATAGCGTAGTAAATTTTAGCCATACCAAAATGAAATTCATGCACATTGTTTGCAAGTAAAATGGCACGACGATAATGCTTTAATGCTTTAGAATGATCACCGCGATATACAGCTTCATCAGCTAATAATGCATGATAATAAGGGTTTTCATGACGTTTTCTATGTAAAATTTTCTGAATACGTTTAACTTGATCCAATTTACCTTGCTCATTTAACATGAGACTCATATTGGACATGGTATTGTAATTTTTATTATCTAGAGCAATTGCATGTCGATAGTTAACCATCGCATAATCATCATGTTTAATTTTTCTGTAGAGTACTCCTAGATTACCCCATGCAGGACTGAAGTTAGGATCAATTTTTGTTGCTGCTTTAAAGTAGGCATAGGCTTTATCCAAGTCATTATCAAATAAAGCTTGCCCGCCTTTATTACTGTAATACATAGCTAGGACAGTATTTTTATTAATGACTTTGCTTGGAAATAACTTTTTTGATATAACGGGATCAAAGTCGATGGTCAATGTATTATTACCAATAAGGAGTAAATGACTAGGGTTTTTAACCTTAGTTATTAATAAATTAACATGACCACTAAGCATATTATGTTGCCCATCACGGACCCAATACTCAGGAATACTAACATCTTGAAAATCTACGTTTAAGTTAGCTTCTCTAGCGAGTGAATAGGCCATTATAGTTAAAGATAAACAGTTGGCTTGTTGGTTATGGTAGGCTTCTCTTGCGGATACATTTGCACCTGAACTATAAGCTAATGCCACATTCTCTTGATCAAAAATATGCTTCAATAATTTAACTGAGCGCATCCGTGGATCATGAATTGGTTTCAATTTGGTTTTTACCATTAGACGCATTTGTTCGTCTAGTAGGAAAATATCTTCTTCAGTTTCAATGATGTAATTTTTATAAGTAGGAAACTCTTGGTCTAAATACAAATCATCGACTTTAGCTAATAACGCGTCATCTAACTTAAGACCATTCTGGCAACCAGTCAGTAGCAATAAGATAAAAAACACCCTTGTGATATTTATTAGTTTTCTTAAGTAAATAACCATATCGCCTCCAAAACAGTGTATTTAAAAATACAGTTACTGAGTATTAATTAGACTCTCACTTATTAATATTAAATATATACTAAGACTGTCGTATAAGGGGTTATTGTAACCAATTATTAATAATTGCTTACAATTTGTTCAGGTGAGCTTAAGCCGTTTACTTTTCAGGTTAAGGATGTATCTTAAAGTTAGCGCTTTCTATAGCTTGTTGCAGCGGTATATCTGGGTAATAGTTTTCGCGTAGATTATGGATAAACTTGAGTGTTTTAAAGGCATCGAACCAAACGATCAATTGTTTGTTGAATTGTATTTGATCACTCTTTATTTGATTAGTCACAAATTTTTCGAACTGAATTGATTTTAAAGCTGAGCTTGCTTGTTTTGGAAGTAATCCTAACCAAGACTCCAGTGATTGCTTTTGTTGCCATAATTGAGAAAATGCGGCTAACGTGAGTTTTAACTGCTGAAAAACTTCAGGGTTATAATAACAGTAGGTTTGTTTATTTGTTTGTAGTTCTATAATTTTTTGAACAGCGGGGCCTGTGCCAAATGGTACTCGTAGTGAAACTCTCGCATCAAGTTCTATTGTCACTTCTTCAATAAACTCAACATGCCCTAGTTTTGCGAGTTTATTTAAAAGGTAAAAATCTTCTCCTGCGCTTCTCTTAGGAAAACCTCGTACTTGTACATAAGATTCAGCTTTAAAGGCTAAAATACTACCTATGGTAAAAAATGCATAAGGTGAATTAGCATACTGTAAACCAGCAACGTAATAACGTAACGCGGTTTCGTATAGATGGTTTGCTTGATGTACGACTTTATCATCACAGCTGTGATGAAAGTTAAAACAGCAAACAACGCTATTTTTTTCGCGAGTATTAAGTGCACTGAAGTAATTGCTGGGCAGGTGCGCATCTGCATCACTTGAGCAAATCCACGGCTGTTTAACTCTACTGATAGATATTAAATAGGCACTTAAATCGCTACCAATTTTACGCGCCAGCCCTACTCCTTGATCTTTATCTATGGCCAAGGTAAAGCGGTCAACAACAAGTAACCATGCATTACTCGATGAAGATTTTACTAAGGTTAGGTTTTCATACTGCCAAAAAACTTCACCACATGAGAGTGCAAACTGATAAAGTTTTTGCTGAGGGTTGTCCTTCATACGGGCGTTATTATCAATAGGCTCTTTTATCGGCTCATTAATAACGACGACCATAAGCACAGGGGACTTCGATAATGCGGAAGCTAAAAATCGCTCGATAAAGCCACTTGTTTCTTGATAAGCAGGAATAACGAGTACATTTTCGACTAAAAAGTTTTCAGGTAAAAGAGCTTGATGCGTAATTAACGTATCAAGCTCACTTTCGGCATAACGCGAAAAATACTGAGTAAAACTTTTAGACATAAATGTTCAGCAATAATCCAAAATGAATAACTAGTGCAATGCCGCTCTAAATGGCAGTTTTGAACAAATTTCCGCTTCTAAGATTAGAATTTCCTCTAAACGAAGGTCAACCTCAGCTTTATCAAAATATTCATAAGCAAGTTCAATAAATAAGTTTTTATGCTTTTCTTCCGACTTTGCTATTGCGTCGTAAAGAACTTTATCTTTACCTTCTGGTAATGCATCAGCAATAAGGGAAAAGCGTTCATAACCGCGTGCTTCAATAACACCCGCGACAATAAGTCTGTCCATAAAGAATACGTCACTACCATTGCGAAAAGCTTTACGAATTTGCGTTATGTAAGGGTCTTTAGTGTCTGCACCAAGTTGAATACCCCGAGCATTAATAAGTTTTAATACCTGCTTAAAATGAATTAACTCTTCAATAGCTAAGTCTGCCATGGCTTTAACCATATTTTTTCTATCGGGATAATGAGAAATCATCGACATTGCCATACCCGATGCCTTTTTTTCTGCGGTTGCATGATCAAGTAAAAACGAATTGAAATCAGCAAGCGCAACTTGCGCCCACTCTTTAGGGGTATGATATTTTAGTTCAAACATAAAATAATTGGGTTTATTGAAGAGTAAATTTGCCCGCTATTTTATAGTAAAATAACGGGCGAACAAGCTTAAATTGCGTACTTTCTAACGATAGTTTTTTCGCTTAACTTTCAAACGTAAACTTACTAAAACTAAAAACAATAACCAATACATACTGCCACTGCTAGATTGTTCAGGATCTGTTTCCTTGGCAACTTCTGAATTAGGCACTAACGCAATGCCACCAGGGTCGTCAATAATACCGTTTGCAAGACCATCGGCGTCATTCGCCCCGCCATCTTCGATCATTAGCCGAACACATTGATGCCCAACAGTTAAACCAGCTTGGTATAATTCACTATGAGGTGGTGGACAGACATCGTTATCTGATGCACTGGAAGCTAAGTTATTATTACTGTTTTCCACAAAGTTTTGCCAACCATTCTCTACATTATATTTGCGATATAATGCATGTTCAGGAATACCATCATTGAGCGGAATAACCACGTAAGCCGATTGACCAAAAGGCAGAATACTATGAATTTCAAAATCAAAGTAATCACTACGATGATCATAGTCATCAGTGGGTACTAATCCTGTAGCATCCATTTCTGCCTGACTCATTTGTACGCCATCAGAGAATTGCTGTAAAGCATATTTACCTAAACGTAATTTCAAACCAGGTTCTGTTTCCATTAGCTTGGTTTCCCCTGCGTTGACATGTAACGGCTGTAAATAGGGGATATCGTTATTATCAAGGAATGCAGGCACTCCATCGCCATCACTATCATCAAAGCCTTCAATATTATCTGCAATGCCATCACCATCAGTATCACTACCATCTAAACGCGCTAAACTATCGTTTACAGGAATACTAAGTCGGTGTGTTTGCGATAACTCGCCGCTACCATTGTCAGTTACACTCACCTCTATCATAATTAAATTTTGAATATCGTCAGGTATAGTGATCGAATCCGGCGTTAAATATACAGTTAGTTGATTCGCACTTATTTCTGCATTTAGATAATCGGGCAACACCCAATTAATAATATGCAAATCATCTGGGTTAACATCGTTTATCATCAATGTTATTTTAACTTCACCTTGATCTTTGCTAATAGAAGATATTTCAATCTCTTGCTGAATAATGGTCAGTTCAGTTGTGGGTACTATATTAGTTTCAGTAATAACAATGGTATGGGAATCATGAATCCCCGCATTTATTTCATCACCAAAGCTAAAAATTAACTGTTCATCATTTTCTGCTTGAAAATCTTTATTGATGAAAATATCAATATAGCCTGATGTTCCTTCATTAATGACAATCTTATTATCCGGTAATTGATAATCAAGAGAGTCAGTATTGCCTGAAATAGCAAAAGGTAATTCAATTGGGTACTGAGGAGCTTCACCAGAAAGAACCACTTCAACACGTGCAGTCATTCCCTCTCCTACTGTTTGAGTAGGATTGAAGTTCACTAGCGGGTTAACGTTCAATATTTGCGGCTTGGTTGAAACATTACCAGCTTCATCAACTGCTCGCCAAATAATATTGTATTGGCCTGAAGTGATATGTTTTTTCCCTTGCTCGAAACCAACAGGTGTTAATGCACAGCAATTTGCTCCATCACGACCATCTTCAACATACACTTCAGTTAAAGCAACTAACTGCTCTAAGGTCAATGCAGTAAATGTATGATCCGCATCAAGATGAACTGACTGAGGTACGGTGATCACTGGCGCATAGTCATCAATCAACGGATTAGTATTATTGAGTTCTTCATCAACATTTATAGTGCCGTCAGAGTCAGTATCGAGTTCAGCATCGGCGGCATTAAGTGGGTCAAAACCATATTGAACTTCAAAAACATCGCTCATACCGTCATTATCATCATCTGGATCAGCATTATTTCCTAAGCCATCAGTATCAGTATCAAGTGACTCAGTTTCATCTAATGGCAGTTGGTCAATATAATCGAGCACGCCATCATTATCGTCGTCAATATCGTTAAGGTTGCCAATACCATCTCCGTCAGTGTCCGTGTGCTCTATAGGATCCAATGGAAAATCGTCATCAATATCAAGAACACCATCGTTATCATCGTCACTATCGCTATTATTACCTACACCATCATTATCACTATCTAACGATTCATTCGCGTCGAAAGGAAATAAATCAACGTTATCCAATACGCCATCGCCATCGTCATCGGTATCAAGTACATCACCGATTCCATCACCATCGGTATCAAGGAATTCACTTGGATCGAAAGGAAAATCATCATCTTCATCAATAATATTATCGTTATCATCATCGGCATCGGCATTATCGCCAATACCATCACCGTCAGAGTCTTTCCACTCATTAGGATCTAAAGGGTATAAGTCGTTACTGTCGACAAAACCATCACCATCATCGTCGGTATCAGCATTATTTCCTATTAAATCTCCGTTAACAAAATTGGCGTCTGTATTTAAATGTTCACTGGCATCTAAAGGGAAGTCATCAAGCTCATCGACAAAACCATCGTTATCATCGTCACTGTCACTATTATTGCCCACTAAATCTCCATCAGTATCAATTGTTTCAGAAGCATCCAGTGGAAATGCATCCATAGAGTCAATAATGCCATCGTTATCGTCATCGGTATCTGTATTGTTACCTGTTCCATCAACATCAGTATCTAAATACTCATTTACATCTAATGGAAAATCATCAGAACCATCAACAAAACCGTCATTGTCGTCATCAGGGTCAGCGTTATTACCTATACCGTCGCCATCAGTATCTTCCCATTCATTGGCATTAAGAGGAAACAGGTCACTGCTATCTGGAATACCGTCTCCTATATTAGAAACAGCATGAGTATCATCATCCGTATCATATATATTGGCGATACCATCATTATCAGTGTCGGTTGTTGCTGTTGGGTCTGTCGGTTCAGGATCTGAAGTATTTGCTACGCCATCACCATCAATATCAGTATCAGAATTGTCACCAACACCGTCACCATCTGTATCAAGATACTCGGTAGAATCTAACGGGAATTTATCAATGCCATCAGGTGAACCATCACCATCATCATCAGGGTCGCTATTATTTGGATCTCCGTCTCCATCAGTATCTGTCGTTGCATCCATATCTAATGGAGCTGGGTCTGCGGCATTAAGTACCCCGTCACCATCAATGTCCGGATCTGAATTATCACCGACGCCATCGCCATCCGTATCAACAGACTCAGTAGCATCTAACGGAAATTTATCAATACCATCTAGGGATCCATCGCCGTCATCATCGGTATCTGCGTTGTTTCCGACTCCGTTACCATCGGTATCAATATATTCTGTTGCATCTAAAGGAAAAGCGTCATCTAACCCATCAATGATGTTGTTACCGTTAATATCATCTAAAACCCCGTCGCCATCTACGTCCGCATCTGAATTATTGCCTACACCATCATTATCTGTATCTAACCATTCACTTGCATCAAGAGGAAAAGGGTCGCTAGCGTCTAAGACACCATCCCCCACGTTTGTAACATCATGAGTATCATCATCAGTATCAGCAAAGTTACCAATGCCATCACCATCGGTATCAATATATTCTGTTGCATCTAAAGGAAAAACATCGTTGACATCTAAATGTCCGTCACCATCAGCATCAGTATCTCCGTTATCGCCAATTCCGTCGTTATCATTATCTAGCCATTCTGAAGCATCCAAGGGAAAATCATCATTTGTATCAGGAATACCATCGCCTACACCTGTTCCATCATGAGTATCATCATCTAGATCTGCATTATTTCCTACACCATCACCATCAGTATCAAACCATTCAGATGCATCGCTTGGCCAAACATCAATACCATTCGCATAACTATCGCCATCACTGTCGTTATCTGCATTATCACCAACAAGGTCGCCATCGGTGTCTATGGTTTCCGAACTATCAAGTGGAAAAGCATCATCTCCATCTGAAACGCCATCACCATCATCATCAGTATCAGCTTTATTTCCTATACCATCTTTATCAGTATCAAGTTGTTCAAAAGCATCTAGAGGAAAATCATCATATAGGTCAATAACACCATCACCATCATCATCGGTATCAGCATTATTACCTATAGTATCACTATCGGTATCGTCCCACTCAAGTGGGTTAAGCGGGTAAACATCAATAACATCAACAGTACCATCGCCATCATCATCAAGGTCAACAGTATTACCTGAACAATCACCGTCGGTGTCTAACCATTCAAAAGAGTTTTCAACAAAGGGATCATAAGCATTTAGTACTGCATCACCGTCACGGTTAAAATCAAATCCGTCTGGCACACCATCGCCGTCATCATCAGGGTCAGCATTATTACCAATACCGTTTAAGTCTGTGTCATACCATTCTAAGGGATCAGCAGGAAATAAGTCATAAGCACCACCAATAACTACGGTATCATCGTAACCATCACCATCGGCATCAAGAAGAGGAGTTGGAGGACCACATTGAGGTACTACCGCATAAGCAGAGAAGTTGACGGTAATCGCTGATATAAGTAAAAAAGCGATTGAGCGAATTTTTAATGGCATATATTTCCCCACCAATAACAATATATTTATAACTTGATTTACAAGCTATTACATCTGAAAATTAATGAAATTTACCCGTTTACTAAATAAATATAATTAATTCTCTATTACAAAGTTTAACAAAGATAATGAAAATGACTGTAACTGCTTTGTTAAATGATAACCTTAACTCAACGGCTAATCGACACCACGACCGAACCGATAAGTTAAGCCAATATATGCTGAAGATATATCCCCAAACTCTGAAAAGTTCGGTTGGTACTTAACCCCAAAATTGATTGCGGTATTTCGATCAAGTTTATACCGAGCACCTACACCAATAACGGCATTTACATCACTATCTTCTGAAAAAAAGCGAACTTCTTCTTCTAAACCAGGAGTTTCTGGCCAAGTAAATTTGTTCTCAGTAAGCGAAATAGAAGCACCTATTTGATATTCTATGGTTAGATTCTTGAAGAAGGCATTATAACTTTGTATTTTGTGACGATAACTAACCAGTGCATCTATGGTATCGACTTTAAAAAATAGCTCATCATTGTTCCACTCAACTTTGACTTTATCTAAACTGTTATAGGCAAGCGACCAGTACAGATTGCCACCTTTGCTGAACTTATCAGCAAGAGCAAAACTAAAGCCTTTAGTCTCTGATTCTTCTCCCTTATGAAAATTACCTGAAACTTCAATAGCACTGGCATTACCGGTAAGAAGACACGTTGAAATTAACACACTGCTCGCGGCAAATAAGTTACGTAATTTACGATGAGTTCTATTTAAGTTCGACACGTTTAAGCCCTCTTTTTCATTGTTATTAATATTATTTTCCACTACTTGATACCACCATCAAAAAATTGACTGTTTACTTCATTCACGCCGAAGAAGTTATCATTTTAATAAACAATGCAATTTTTACACCATAAAATTTTAGCGTAAATAATAACAAAGCTATGGTATTGTTGATCACTCTAAAAAGTAACTTAGCAACTATTAACCTATGTTTAGAATTGTTAATAATATTATTGACCGGTGTTTTTTCACGATAGCTTTTATACTCGGTGTGCAACTGCCTGAATTATTAATTCAATATCAGCATCGATTATCAGGCCATTTAACAGAAGCAAAATTACATTTACTTCAGTTCCAAGCTATTGCAGATAAGCATTTTCAAGGTGACCTATCAGCAATGGTCATGAGGTATCAGGAAAATACTGATCCTTCTATTGTCAGTACTGCCAATATTATTAACCAATTAATTACGAGAGTTGATTATTTACAACAACAATTGATCATCATTACCGAGTCTAGTTATATAGAACAAGTTATAAATACGATAATGTATGCAGACAGAACAATTATCCGCCAGGCAATTATTGAATTCTCAATGGCCATTCCATTAAACATAAACGCGTTAACTACCGGAGCAGTATTCGCGATAACAGGACTGTTAATAAAAGAACTTTTGGGATACATCATCCGTTATATCAATAAAAAACTTAAACCTGAATTTTCCTCTCACTACTAAGCACATTAATTTATGGGAAAGCAGCCAACAAAAAAGGCTGCCGAAGCAACCTTTAGGTTCAACAAGTTAATCGTATTAACAAATACGATTAACATTGTAATTATTCTATTTAAATAAACTAATTAGCCGTTACCATCTTCAACGCGACTTTTCAATTTTTGTCCCGGACGGAATGTCACAACTTTACGCGCAGAAATTGGAATATCTTCACCCGTTTTAGGATTACGACCTGGGCGTTCGCTTTTTACACGTAGATCAAAGTTACCAAAACCAGAAAGCTTAACTTGTTCACCACTTTCTAACGTTTCACGTATCTCTTCAAAAAACACCTCAACCATGTCTTTCGCGTCGCGCTTACTCAGCCCAACTTTCTCAAATAAATGTTCTGCTACTTCTGCTTTAGTAAGCGCCATTGCTTAATTCCTCAGTGATGCATTTAGCTCTGTTTCTAATGTGTCAACGACACGTTCAACGACTTCATTAATGTCTTTTTCTTCAAGGGTTTTTTCACAATCTTGTAAAGTCATCGCTATTGCTAAGCTCTTAAACCCTTCATCGATACCATTTCCTTGGTATACGTCAAACAAGTTTAGATCAACTAAATAATTTCCGCCAACCTTTTCAATAAGTTGTAACACTTTATTTGCACTTATTTTCTCTTCAACTATCACAGCGATGTCACGTCTATTCGCCGGAAAGCGAGATATATCACCTGCTTCAGGGATTTGCTGTGTTGAAATTTCAGCCAATAAAAGCTCAAAAATAAATGTGCGACCATTAAGTCCTAATTTTCGTTCTAATTCAGGATGTAAGGTTCCAACGTGCCCTACTAGTACGCCATTCCTATGTATAGCGGCAGTTTGTCCTGGGTGAAGCGCTGAAATTTCTTCTTGCGAAAATTCATATGATGCAACATCTCCAGTTAAGGCAAGTAATGCTTCAACGTCTGACTTTATATCATAGAAGTCAACAGCAGGCTTTTCCATATCCCAATGTTCTTGATTACGCTGACCGCTAATGACACCAGCAAACATTTGTTCTTGGCGAACACCGTTTTCTGCACTTTCATCAGGAACAAAACGTAAACCGGTCTCAAATAAACGAATACGAGTTTGTTGACGGTTTTGATTATAAATAACTGACTGAAGTAAACCTGTCCACATACTTAAACGCATCACAGACATTTCAGAAGAAATAGGATGAGGCAATGTCATTACTTCTTGTTCTGGGTGAATTAACGCCTGAACTTTCGGGTCAACGAAACTATAAGTGATCGCTTCTTGATAACCACGGTTAACCATAACATTACGTAAACGTTTTAACGGTATGAACTTTTCTTTTTGCTCACGCATCGCTAATGTTGCTTTCGGTGAAACATTAGGAATATTGTTATAGCCAAAGATACGGGCAACTTCTTCAATTAAATCTACTTCGATTTTAATATCAAAACGGTATGCTGGTACGACAACAGTCCAAACATTTTCTGCAAAGCTAACTTCAAAACCTAAACGCGTTAAGATTTCAGTCACTTTAACATCTTCAATATGATGACCAATACGACCGTCTAATTTTTCACGACGTAAAGTAACCGTTTTAGCTTTAGGAAGATGCTCATCACTTAATGCTTCAACGATAGGTCCGGCTTCACCACCAACAATCTCAAGTAGTAAGGTCGTTGCACGTTCCATCGCATTACGTTGTAATTCAGGATCGATACCGCGTTCGTAACGATGTGATGAATCTGTATGTAAACCATATTGTCGCGCTTTACCTAGAATCGCTAAAGGAGCAAAAAAGGCACTCTCTAAGAAAATATCTGTAGACTTTTCTTCGTCGTCAGATTTAACACCTGAGTCTTTTCCACCAAAGATACCGGCCATTGCTAATGCTTTACCTGCACCATCGGCACCAGTATCTGCAATCACTAAAGTTTCTTCAGAAAGCGTGACTTCATTTCCGTCAAGCAAAACAAGTTTTTCACCTTGCGTTGCGAAACGCACGTTAATGCCACCATCTAACTTGCCTAAATCAAAAGCATGCATTGGATGCCCTTGTTCAAGTAAAACATAGTTAGTTACGTCAACTACAGGGTCAATTGAACGAGTGCCACAACGACGTAGCTTTTCAACCATCCATAATGGTGTCTGTGCGGTAACATCAATATTTTTAATCACTCGCCCTAAGTATCGTGGACAAGCTTGTGGTGCAGATAACGTAATTTCTCGCGTATCGTCAATAGTAGGTACTACAGCTGTAATTTCTGCTTCAGTAATGTTTAAGCTATTTAATACACCGACTTCGCGTGCTAAACCTTTAAGGCCTAAACA
>Ga0209292_1006451_pt1 | contig 11517 bp, 11 predicted proteins | sample GOMGulsemesocosm_2_FD_184634 | JGI IMG/M metagenome (GOLD analysis project Ga0209292, IMG submission 184634) | Methane-oxidizing microbial communities from mesocosms in the Gulf of Mexico - GOM9C Gulf of Mexico (SPAdes) (version 2) | ecosystem: Environmental > Aquatic > Marine > Cold seeps...
TTAAGCAATGCAGTTTTTGCAGCGTCAGGTAAGCGTTATAGAGATTTACCCTTTAAACCAATGGCAGTGTAAGCATTAATTATCGGTATGAATTTGAGTAATCATCTGTCATATACACTGGCTAAAAGGTATCCAAATAGAGATAAGTATAACTAGGTATTCGCAACTGTTTATAAACCCCATGGCCCTTTTTATCGAAAGACAGGTGCCATGATGTTATTTCGTGGCCAAGATGAGTAACTTGATATGTTAAGCATTCGCTCTGACGAAAATGATTGATCATTTCATTTAAGGATGGGTTGTGGTGACAATATTTATATAATGTTTCTACAAATGAGTAGCTAGAATGGGATTTGTCGTTAGCTGAAGTCTATGATGTACTTAATAAGCGATTCGCCTGACCTTTTCCCTAAAATATTGTTACTAAAAAACACTGATGAACAGGTGTATTTGAGGCTAAAAAATCAACTAACAGTGCTGCTATAACATCTTTAATTCAGAGGCCTCAAAGAGATAGCAGAAATAAACTCTCCTTAGTTAATCATTTAGATAGTCCCTTAGAAATAATGACTGGTAAATGAAGTTACAGCAAAAAACAATTCAAGATATTTATGGCGCTTGAACATTGGCTATATTTCGGTAAAAAGACAATATAGCATTGAATCACGAATATAAATAAACTGTGTTTTTTAATAAAAAGCATCATCATTTCCGAAAAAACATGAATTTATCCCTCAATAACTGTACCATTACTTATAAAGTGCATCTTAATGACTTTATCTATAAGTCGTTTAATCAAAAATACTGGGAAGCTTTACGTGAACGAAAAAACCTACTTATTTAAACAATCTATTAACCGAATGCTTAAACATATTGCCGACCTCCCTAGAGGGACAAATATTATGGCAAATGATATTGAGTTGACCAAGTCATTAAGTATTAGTCGTACAACCGTTAGGGCGTGTGTAGAGCACCTTTGTGAGATAGGATTGATTAAAAGAGATGGCCCCCATAAATTAGTACTTCGACAAACAGTTGAACAAGATTATTACGACATAAAAGACAAAAACTCGACCAAAGACATACAGATTGAAAAATACTTTCTTGATCTAATCAATACTGGTCAACTCCTGCCAGATGACAGGTTTTCTGAACTAAGTCTTGCGAAGAAATCAGGCTGCACTACGATCACCGTCCGTGAATTTCTTATTAAATTTTCGAGTAATGGTTTAATAGAAAAAATACCTCGTGGTCGATGGAAAATGGTTAAATTTGACGAAGAGTTTGCACTTGAATTAGTATCATTTAGACAAATGATAGAAATGAAAGCAATTACTGAGTTATTAAAACTACCTCCAGAAAATCCCATTTGGCAAGAGCTTAGTGAGATACTTACCCAGCATAAAGTCGTGAGATCAGATATGGAAAATCGTTACTTAGAATTTCCAGATTTAGATAAAGCATTTCATTATGCCATAAAAAAAAGCACCAAAAATCGCTTCACTAACCAGTTTTACGATATTGTCTCTTTTGTTTGTCATTATCATTACCAATGGGATAAAACAGGAGAGCTTGAACGTTTTACAGTAGCAATAGATGAACACATAGATATTTTAAATAATCTTGTCACCCATAATACCGCAGGGGCAATTATGAGTATGGAGAGGCATTTACAATCGGCTAAACAAACCTTACTCCGTTGTGTTCATGGTTTAGAGAAATAACCAATGTTTAAGCAACATATTCATTATAATTTTATATGTTGCTTAAATAGTGATATACATTCACCTTTTAGACGCCTTACCAACATAATGGTGCTACATCCTACTCTGCTAGGTATTCTAAAAGGTTGAGTATTCGATACCGATTAAGTTCATCAAAGACCTGTTTCATACTTTGTCGACAACCAATAACATCAGGACCAACGGTTAAGAAAATATCAAGTTGGCGCTTAGTCAATTCACTTTCAAGCTTACCAATGACATTAAGTTGTCCTCCCTAAATAAATACAATATTGTTACACCAATCAGGAACATCTTAACTATTACTTAACTTCAATCACACCGTGATATCTTTGTTAGCTATTTGTGCTAACACACTTGATAAGGCAATACTTAAGGCTTCATCTATGTTAGCAAAGGGATTATCACAAACTAACAGCACTACACCTTTTAAATCTCGCTGAGTAGAAGAAACTTAACCTAAAGGGTATTTACTACCGAGTTTCAAGCGCTTTAAATTGAGCAAATATATGTTAACCAGTTAACTTTCAGCTCGCTTTAAAGCGATTATATTAACGAACGTCGATTTAAATCACTAATACATCTCGCACCTGTTAACGTCATTGCCACTCGCATTTCTTGTTCATAAATATCAAGCAAGTTCTCTACACCCTGTTGTCCTTGCGCTGCTAACGCATAGATGTATGAACGACCCAACATTGCACAATCAGCGCCTAATGCAAGCATACGCACAACATCAAGACCAGAGCGAATACCTGAGTCTACAAAGATTTTAAGATCACCTTTTACGGCATTGGCAATAGCAGGTAGCGCCTTAGCTGAAGATAATACGCCGTCTAATTGACGGCCGCCATGGTTTGAGACAACAATACCGTCAGCACCAAACTTCATCGCATCCTTAGCATCTTCAACATCGAGAATACCCTTAATGACCATAGGACCATCCCAATATTCCCTAATCCATTCCAAATCTTTCCATGATATAGAAGGATCAAAGTTATTTCCTAGCCAGCCTATATAATCTTCCAAATTAGTTTGCTCGCCACGATAAGCTGACACATTGCCTAAATCATGTGGTTTTCCTAATAACCCAACATCAAATGCCCAATGAGGATGACGCATTGCTTGCAAAATTCGTCTCGATGCAGCAAAAGGACCACTCATACCAGAATGCATGTCTCGATAACGAGCACCTGGTATTGGCATATCAACCGTAAACACTAGGGTCGTTACCCCTGCGGTTTTTGCGCGCTCTAAGACATTTTTCATAAAGCCACGGTCTTTAAGTACGTATAACTGAAACCACATAGGTCGTTTAATTTCTGGTGCCACTTCTTCGATTGGACACACAGAAACTGTAGACATGGTAAATGGAATACCTTTATTTTCTGCCGCTTTAGCCGCTTGTACTTCTCCTCTTCGCGCATACATACCTGTAAGCCCTACTGGCGCTAATACAATGGGTAGAGCCAACTTTTCACCAAAAATTTCAGTACCTAAACTGAGCTCAGACATATTATTAAGTACACGTTGCTTTAATGCGATATCAGCTAAATCTTCTACATTGCGTGTTAATGTTCTTTCACTGTAAGAGCCACCATCGATATAGTGAAATAAAAATGGAGGCAGCTTCTTTTTAGCCGCATTTCGGTAATCTGTTGGAGCAGAAATAATCATGGTGATTCTCTTTTAGTTACTTTGTTCTTTGCTTCTATTTATTAAGCTTTGTTTATGAACCTTTGTTTATTAACCTTTATAACGTTCAACCGTTTGTTGCTGCTCGCCAAGGCCAGAGATACCTAATCGCATCACATCACCTTCTTTTAAGTATTTAGGTGGGGTAAAACCTAAACCAACACCTGGCGGTGTGCCCGTACTAATAATATCACCCGGTTGTAAGCTCATAAATTGGCTAATGTAGGAAATAAGAAAAGGCACTTTATACACCATGGTACGGGTATTACCGTCTTGCACGCGTTCGCCATTTAGCTCTAACCAAATATCTAACTCATTAGAATCGGTGATTTCATCTGCGGTGACTAAATATGGACCAATGGGGCCAAAAGTATCGCATCCCTTCCCTTTACACCATTGTCCTTCTTTTTCTATTTGAAACTCACGTTCTGACAAATCGTTAATCACACAATAGCCGGCGATATGATCTAACGCATCTTCTTCAGAGATGTATTTCGCTTCTTTACCTATGACCACACCCAGCTCAACTTCCCAATCTGACTTCTCTGATTTAGGCGGCATTAACACTGTGTCATTGGGACCAATAATTGACGAGGTTGCTTTCATAAATAAAACCGGTTCAGATGGAACAGCCATTCCCGACTCCGCCGCATGGTCAGCGTAATTTAAACCAACACAAATAAACTTACCTACTCGTGAAATTGCTGGACCTACTCGACAACTTTTATCTATTATCGGTAATGTACTTAAATCTAACTGGGCAATTTGTGCTACGTTGCCTTCAGCAAAAAAACTACCATCAATATCTGCGACATGTGCTGATAAATCTCTGATTATTCCGTTGTTATCAACTATCGCTGGTTTTTCTTGACCAACGTCACCTACTCTCATTAATTTCATCGTTCTTTCCTTAATTAACTTATTTACTAATTTACTAATTTATTAATTTATTAATTTATTAATTTATTAATTTATTAATTTATTTGGATATTTGGATAGTGGTGCTTTCTCTTGAGATAGCATAAAAATCTTATCCATCAACAACCATTTTTCATTACCTTGCGCCCAAGGGAGTCGTTGTTGAAACTGCCCCATCAATGCTTCCCACGAAACCACTTTGGAATTATTTAAATCTGCAATATTTTTCTTCTCAAATGAAAACGTGTCATCAACATCCATGATCATAAATAAGCGATTGCCGACAAGATAAATATCTAAATTTTCTATGCCTGCTTGTTTAATACTTGCTAGAATTCCTGGCCACACACCTCCGGGGCGATGATACTTTTTATAAGTTTCAATCAGCTCAGGATCGTCTTTAAGATCTAAGGCAAAACAATGTCGAGTCGTCATAAAATTATTTCGCCTATTCTTTAAGGTAAAGTGCTTTAGGTAAATTTTTTCGATACATTATTTAGCTAATTGTTGTTGTGAACGCTTGCCATAAAGTGCAATTACAATAAAACAAAGTAAAGGTAAAATAAATGATGCTTTGGTCGCTGAAAAACCATCAAATACAACGTTCATATCAATGATTGACGCTTGAGCCATAGGTAAAAAGGTACCTCCAACAATTGCCATAATTAGACCTGCAGCGCCTAATTTTGCATCATCACCTGTGCCCGTTAATGCAATACCATAAATAGTTGGAAACATTAATGACATACAGGCTGAAATACCAACAAGTGCATACATACCCGCAATACCTTCAAGGAAAATAGTCGCGGCGGTAAACATCATACCGCTGGCGGCTAAAACCATGAGTAACTTACCCGGATTAATATATTTGAGTAAAAAGGTACAAACAAAGCGGCTTAAACAAAATATCACCATCGCGTAAATATTAAACGTCTGTGATTTGGTTTCAGCGGCTTGCTCTGTCATGCCTAAGCTAATAAAGAGTTCAGTACCGTAATGGATAATAAAAGTCCAACACATGATTTGTGCGCCAACATAAAACATTTGCGCAACAACACCTTCACGATAGTTTCGGTTAGCGAATAAGCGCTTAAAGGTGCCGATAATATCTAAGCTGTCAGATTTTTTCTCAGTGGTTGGCATTTTTTTAATCGCAATGACAAAAAACATAATCAATACGACAATGCCAATAACAATGTAAGGATTACGAATAACATCTAAATCATTTTCAGTGATAAGCGCTAACTGGTCTAAAGCGCTTTGAGAGCTGTCTGCTGCCAATGCTTTACGTTCATCACCCGTAGCAGGGTTCAATTTTTGTAGAATAAATTGTGTTGCAATAAACATCCCAAATAATGAACCAACGGGATTAAATGCTTGCGCTAAATTTAACCTTCTTGTTGCTGTTTCAGCCGGACCCATTGATAAAACATATGGGTTAGCACTTGTCTCTAAAAATGACAAACCGCAAGTCATCACGAAAAAAGCTAATAAAAAAGGAGCAAAACTCAACGAGTCTGCCGCAGGAATAAACAAAAAAGAGCCTAAGGCATAAAAAGCCAAGCCGGTCATTAACCCTGCTTTATAGGAGTATTTTTTGATGAAAATAGCCGCTGGAATTGCCATAAGACCATAACCACCATAAAAAGCGACTTGAATAAGCGTGCCTTCAGCTGCTGTCATCTGCAAAATTTTAGAAAAAGCTTTCACTAACGGGTTAGTAATATCGTTTGCAAATCCCCAAAGAGGAAAACACAAAGTCACCAATATAAATGAAACTAAAAATGCCTTGGGTACTACTTCAGCTGAAGATTCTTGATGAATAATATCTTCATTAAGTTGCTTTACTTGAGTTGTCATAATAAAACCTTTTTATAATAATTCTGTTTAGTTTTAATGTTTATTATTGGAAATCATGAGCTTAAATTGTCTAAAAGCTCAACATCACTTGGTATGGCTATTAATTGTTTAATGTGACAAAACCACCGTCAATAGGAAAGTTACTACCGGTAATAAATGCCGCTTCATCGGAACATAAATAAACAATCAATCCGGCAATTTCTTCAACTTTGCCCATACGGCCAATCGGCTGACTTTTAGATAGCTTGTCGAACATTTCTTCTTGAGTGTCTGGGTAGTTTTTCTCTAAGAAATTATCAACAAATGGTGTGTGAACACGACCCGGCGCAATGCAATTACAACGAATACCATCATTAATGTAATCTTTAGCAACCGAGTAGGTCATGGTTAAAACTGCACCTTTACTCATTGAATAAGCAAACCTATCTGCAATACCCACAGATGAAGCAACAGAAGCTAAGTTTATAATGACACCGCTTTGTTTCTTTTTCATGGAACCAATAACCGAAGACATTAAGTTGTAGGTGCCTTTAACATTTACGTTATACAGTCTGTCTAAGTCATCTTCAGAGGTACGTTCCAAATTACCAACATGGGCAATACCAGCGTTATTGACCAAAATATCTATATCGTTTTCTAACAAGATGCCCGCAACTATTTCTTTCACTTGGCTAGAGTTGCTAATATCACATTGATAGACACTGGCTGTACCACCAAAAATCTCAATCATATTTTGAGTGTATTTAGCCGCTTCTAGATCTAAATCAACGATCAAGATATGAGCACCTTCTTTCGCAAGTTGTAAAGACGTACATTGACCAATGCCGCTACCGCCACCAGTTATTAAAGCAAATTTCCCTTCAAATTTCTTATTCATGATAAAACCTTTAAATATTTATGTGTCGTTATAGTCGATAGAATTTATTTGCAGTACTTGCCCAAATACATTGTTGCTCTGTATCAGTTAGCGGCTCAAGAAAGGTTTCAACTTGCTCAAGCCAACTTGTATAGTTAGCGCTTGTTTCGACCACAGGCCAATCACTGCCCCACATCAAACGCTCGGCACCAAAACAAAGCAACAAATGCTCCATATAAGGCGCTATTTGTTCTAGGTGAGGGTCTTGTCCTGCTTCGGTGACTAAACCTGATAGTTTGCAAAAAGTTGAGGGTTGGGAAGCAATTAAAGCAATTTTATCAAACCACTCTGGGCTTGAATTATTAGATATAGCGGGTTTCCCACCATGGTCGATAACTACTTTGAGTGCCGGATAGCGTTTTATCAAGGTATAAAGTGCATCTAAGTGTTGGGGTAAAACTAAGGCGTCAAATGTTAAATCTTTGGCGATTAACAGCTCAAAAACAGGGTCTAATTCTGCTTTTAGTATCCAATTAACATCTTCAATTTCTTGTAGCATCGGCCTTATTCCTTTGAAATAAGGGCTCTGGCTGAAATGCTCTAATTGGGCAAGTGCATTGTCGCAATCCATATCAATCCAACCAACAACACCTGCAACATAATCTGTTTGATGGGCAATGTTTAGCATAAATTCAGTTTCTGCTGTGGTTGCAGCGGCTTGCACTAAAACCGTTTTATTTACCTGAGATTTTGCTAACAATGGCGTAAGGTCGTCAGGTAAGAAGTCACGGTACAAAAGCTCAAGCGCTGGTGTTAACCAGTTATAATCACCGCGAGATAATTGCCAAAAATGTTGGTGTGAGTCGGTACGCATCATAAATTACTCCGCAACACCTGTTGGTACCGGAACATCAGGATATAAGATGCCGGCATCTTGTAAACTCTGCCAAAATTCACTCGGAACGTTAACCTGCATTTGTTCAACGGTTGTTTGCACGCGATAGGCTGAACTTAAGCCAGGAATAACGCTAACCACCGCAGGGTGTGCTAATGGAAATTGTAGCGCCGCAGCTGCCAGTGGCACATTAAATTCTTGGCAAACATTTTCTATCGCTGCGACTGTTTTAATAATGGTTTCATTGGCCGGCTGATAATTGTAATGTGGCACTACACCTTCACGGCGAACACCCGTTGCTAAAATACCAGAATTGTAAGGACCACCTAGAATAATCGAGCTGTTTTCTTTAACGCAACGGGGTAAAAAGGTTTCTAACGCTTTTTGTTCTAATAAGGTATATCGACCTGCTAATAAAAAGCAGTCAAAGTGACCATGGTCCATCGCCTGTTCACAAACCTCAAATTCATTAACACCTAATCCAATAGCAGAAACAAGCCCTTGAGAGCGTAATTCGTCCATGGCTTTATAACCACCTTCCATCGCTATTTTAAATAAACGATCGTGGTCATCACCATGAGTTGCTTGGCCGATATCATGCATATACAAAATATCAATTTTAGATAAACCTAAACGCTGAATGCTGTGCTCAAAAGAGCGCATAATGCCATCGTATGAATAATCATATTTGGGCTCAAATGGCATAGGAGAGCAAAAACCGTATTTGTCTTGTGCTTTAGCGCAAGGCTCTAAAATACGACCAACCTTTGTCGATAAAACATAAGATTTAGCATCGTATTCTCTTAAAGCATCACCAACTCTTCGTTCACTCAAACCAAAACCATAAAAAGGAGCGGTATCAAACTGATTAAGCCCTAATTCCAGTGCTTTTTTGATACTACTTTTAGCGTCTTTATCAGCCATTGGGCGATAAAGATTGCCTAAGGTAGCTGCACCAAAACCTAACTCAGTCACTTGTAAATTGGTTTTGCCTATTTGTCGTTTTTTAAACATGGTTTATCAACTCAACTATCTAACTGTGGGTAAACAAGAAGGACCAATACCTTCAATTTTTTTGTAAGTGAGAACAAATTCTTGATGACCCAGCTCTTCTGATTTGGTCTGCTGTCCTTGGGCTACTTGGATGACTAATTCATAAATCTCATCACCCACTTGTGCAACAGTGGCTTCACCTTTGATGACTTTTCCAGCATTTATATCCATATCATCTGATAAATTGTCATATGTTTCAGGGTTTGCGCAGACTTTGATAACCGGCGAAATAGCCGAACCAACAACAGAACCTCGACCAGTAGTAAATAACGTAAGATGACAGCCAGAAGCGATCATCTCGACAATTTCAGCACTATCAACAATATTAGGGAAACCATACATTGGCTCACCATCAGGGACAACATCCATTAAATACAAACCGCCTTGGTGTGGAATATCACCCGGTTTAATGAGGCCATGAATTTTTGAACTGCCTGATTTGGCATAAGCACCCATCGACTTCTCTTCTTGGGTGGTTAAGCCTCCTTCTGCATTGCCAGGGGCAAAACTGCCATAACCCATTTTAGTATAATATTGCTCAGCTTTTTCCACCGACTTCATGATTTCCTCACCAAGCTCAGGCGTTATGGCTCTTTCAGCCATGATTTGTTCACAGCCAATCAGCTCACCCGTTTCTTCAAAAATACAAATGGCATCTTGTTCAACCAATTGATCAAAACAATGACCAACAGCTGGGTTAGCACCAATACCACTAGTGCCATCTGAGCCACCACAAATGGTACCAACCACTAATTCGTTGATATCCATCGGCACTAACTCTGCCTTTTCAGCAGTAATGAGTAATTCATTTACATTTGATAAACCGGCAGCAATCGTTTTTCTGGTACCACCTGATTTTTGAATAACTAAGGTTTCTACTTCGCGACCACTGGCTTTAATCGTATTTGCTAGTTGCTCTCGGTTAAAACCTTCACAACCTAAAGATAGAATCAATACACCAGCTACATTAGGATGTGTACAAAGCCCTTCCATAATTTTCAAGGAGTATTCATTTGGGTAACAGCCGGGAAAACCGATTAACTGAACGTTATCAGGGCTATTAGTCACAATATCTCGAGCAACGTGATGTGCACACTCAACTAAGTAAGTGACTAAAATAATATTTCGAATACCTTTACGGCCATCCGATCTTAAATAACCTTGCATTACCTTTCTCCGGTTTTACTTTGTCGGGTATGACTAGCGATATAATCACTTTTTATATTATGCATATGGCCATGTTCACCAAAAGCAATATATTGAGTTGCAGAACCAATAGATACGCCATATTTAATAATTTTTTCACCTTTTAAAATCGCTTGCCTAGCAATTTTATGACCAACAGTTATATCAGCAGTCATTGTTACTTCAACGTCTTCTAAAGTGATTGAATCTCCTGCAAATAACGGCTTGCAGCATACAAAAATATTATCTGCTTTATTCAATAAAACAAAATGTCTGTTTATCATTCATTAACACCTCAAAGAAACACTCTAAACCCATATGCTCAGCCTCTTATTTCGCAAAATAAAAGTTTACTTGGACGTTCAGGATTAGAACATTGAAAACTATGAACTGATTTAACCATTATCATTAATTCAGGTCAACACATTTAATGTATTTTTATATATAAAGTGAGTGAGCTTCGGTATTTGAATGGATGAATACATTTATAAAAAGTAAAAAAACAACTTGAGTAAACGTCCGATAACTGGATGATTTTGTATTCCGTGATATATAAGCATTTAAATTCATCAAAAAAAATAAAATACATTACATATAAAAACATCACAAGAAAAGGAGTTAAGTGAGGTTTAAAACTTTTATGATAATAACGATATTACTTTAAAATAAAGATAACTACATGAACGTGAAACAGGTGTATTCGTGCGTGTAATCATTGAAGATCCCCCCACATTTATGGCAAACGTATTGCCCGATGACCTAGTTATAAAGCTTAATGGATAAGAGGTAAAGAATATGAAAGGGCTGAGAATATGACAAATAATTTAGGTTCTAACGCTACATATGCTGTATTAACGGTTATTAGAAAAGGGCAACAAAAAGACATCAATTTATTGCTTTAAGCACTAACAAAGCCCTGTCTATAAAATAGATTAAGCTTAAACGCTTATAGTCGTTATCGACTTAACACATCGAAAGTCGTCTTAACTAAAATGAATAAGTGATTTGAATAAACTATTGATTAAATAAGCATGCTGCACAGATATGCTTGATCATTTTGTCAAGATGTTTAGCCGTTTTATTTATACACTATTGATATATTGAAAGAATTTCTTCGATAGTACCGTCGGTATACATAAGTTTCAGTTCTTGTTGTAACTTACTGATTTTCATACTGGAAATATTTATATTACAGGCCAGAGCTCGTAAAGTTGAAAAGTAAACTAGCTGTTCTTTTATATTAGTCATTTCATGCTTCTTTGCTAAGTATTTTGCAGATAGCGTATCTGCAGCCCAAACATCTATTCTTTTGC
>Ga0209292_1006452_pt1 | contig 11515 bp, 7 predicted proteins | sample GOMGulsemesocosm_2_FD_184634 | JGI IMG/M metagenome (GOLD analysis project Ga0209292, IMG submission 184634) | Methane-oxidizing microbial communities from mesocosms in the Gulf of Mexico - GOM9C Gulf of Mexico (SPAdes) (version 2) | ecosystem: Environmental > Aquatic > Marine > Cold seeps...
TCAGGGTTGACAAAAATTATACTATTATTCATGCACGGTTTCCATTTTTTCGAATAATTTAAATCTACTTGAAAAAATGTATCTTTAAAAGCTGGGATTTTTCCAGCATAAACTTGAATCAAACTTGGAGAATTACTCATGTTATTCTTTAACGACTTTTTAGTTATATAACCTATATAATACCCATCATGATATAAAGAACGATCAAAAGCAGTTTTACCTTCACAATTAATTTGTTCATGGTGAATAACATCAATAGCTATTGTACCTTTTTTATTGAAAATTAACTTAGTATTATTCCTTTTACGCTTACCCTTGTGATAATATTTGGTATTCCAATAATAAACAGAATCATTTGAAACCGAGTACCACCCGACATGTCCCAACCCACTATTGATTTTTTTTTGTACTCCTTTACAATTTCTACACGGTTTGGCTTTTTTCACATAAAGGCGTTTGCCTTTATCATATTCATAAGATTCAATAAAAGGTTTAGAAGCTAAAGTTATACATATGTACAAAAAACCATTCTTAAGTACCACCTGTTGATTTATATAATAATACTTTTCATTAATAATCTGCTGATAATCAAAAGACGATTTTTTCCATTTATCATAAATTAATTTTGCTAATTTATCATAACCGTATCTACCTTTTGACTTAACTATAAGACTTCTCAAGTCAATTGATGCAACACTCTCAGCAATAAACTTATTGTTACCTTCAAAAAACTCTAACCTTCTTTCTAGGTTATTAGTTTGTTTATTTTGTTGTTCATGACCAACAATACTATTATCAGCCATATACTGAACATGATTTAGCGTCATCCTACTCAATTCATCATTATAACTAAGCGAATCTAACTTCTTCTTTTTACGCTCGGAATTTATTTTTTTAGAAATTAAATTACTTAACACTGTACTTTTTAAATTCAGTGTATCAATATATTCTCGCTGTGCAAAGGTTTTAAACGGTATAACTATTAATAATATGCATAATAATCTAATCATAAAATAGGTGACAATGTTTTATGCCAGCTGTCTTTAACTTCAACTTGCCAATTGTTAAATAAATCACTTTTAGATTCAATTAAATTGTTTACGACAATTGTATTTTGCGTAATTTCATCTTTTTGCATCATACTTTTAAAATTAAGCATGTCTGTCAATTCAAAATCACCTGACCTTGTTTTAAATGCAATACACAATCTATTAAAAAAATCAATATTTAACTTTTCACCCAAAAACTGAACAGCATGAGTTAAACTATCTTTAGAACAACCACTTGTAGCTACCCTATCTTCATCATTGCCCACAATTAAAAAAAGATTATCTTGAATTGTATGCTCTGCTGTCAATTCTTCACCATGAGTAGCCCATGTTGAAAGAAAAGATTTCATTTTTGTATTAATTATTTCTTTATCCGAACTCGTTAATTTCCTATCAGATTGAAATATGAATACCTTAGCATTATCGGGAAGCGTACTTAACATATTTTATTTTTTAACAAACTTAATGAATTTAGACGAAAAATTGATAATTACTAAACTAATCATTAACTCTCGATTTAAATCCGTAATACTTTTCATCTTGTAAATAAATAGTATTTCTATACGTTTTACCATCTAGAGTATTACGATAAAAGCAAGTTTCAGCTTCAAATAATTTAATCCTTTTTTTTAGAATTAAAATTATGTTACTTTTAGCAAAAGTATTTCAAAATTTAACAGCATGAAACTAAAACATATATCCACCTTTATCTTACTATCAAGTCAATTATTAATTGCCCAAACTCAGATTGAGAATGGCAATTTTGAATCTTGGGAAAACTCAAATAATGAAGAACAAGAGCCTAATCAATGGAGTTCACTAAAGACGTCTAATGATGATAGCTGGTTAAATTTAGCAAATCAAGCTCCACAAGTCGTATGGAAAGAAACTAACAACCCACATTCTGGTAATGCTTGTCTAAAATTAAAAGTTGCCCCTTACAATTCTCTTGTAGGCATAGCTCCAAACGCCATATTAACTAATGGACGAGTATTTGCCTCAACTACACCGAGCGAAGGTTATGTATATACTGACCCTTCAAATTCTGCGTGGAACACAGCTTGCACTGACAAGCCTGATAGTTTAATTGGATGGTATAAATACGACCCTCAATCAAATGACAACGGAAGAGTTGAAGTTCTATTTCATAATAATTCTAGTCAAGGTAAACTTCCTGAAACAACAATTTTCACACATTGGGTAGGAAACGGTGTTATTCAATTCATGTCAACCCAATCTACTTGGAAACGTTTCTCTTTTCCGATTCATTACACAACAACACAATTGCCAAATTATTTTTTAATTATTTCCTCAGCTGGGAATGGCTTAAGTGCTCAAGAAGGATCCCAATTATGGCTAGACGACATGTCTTTTATATATAACCCACCCTTAAGTGTTAACAAACCTCAAATAGTAAATCACTCAATTTACGCATTCAACTCTGAGGTTTATTTTCGATTAGAAAACGAATTCAATTTTGCTACTATTCAACTTTACTCCCTAGATGGAAAACTCGTTCTAGACGAATCTCTAAAAAATAGTACTGGTAAAGTTAAAACACAACTATTAAAAGGTATTTACATATACCTATTAAACATAGATGGTGAAATTACTACTGGAAAAGTTGGCTTATAAGAGAAATTAACCAGTAACAAGTACATACTCATAACGATTAAAACTATATATTTTACCTACACTAAGAATCAATGCATGGTATCAAAGTGCTCCAATTCTTTTAAAGTTGTATTAAAAGTAAAGTTACCGATAATAACTGTCACTTTTTTTCCATTTATTTCAATTACTTCTCCCGTTTTAGTTTGATTAATAAATCTCACTCTATCTCCTATAGTAATAGTTTTTGCTTTTTTTATTTCTTTAACAGTCTTTAATTCTTCTTCAATCTTTTTTACATTCTCCACTTCAACCTTAACGTCTGGCAATTCAGGCGCTTTTAAATTTTGATTAAACACAACAGGTTTTTCAAGTTCTAATACTTTCGATTTTTCTATTCCAACGATTTTTTTAACTGCCTCATTTAACAATTTATTCGTTTTGTGCTTTCTAAATTTTTTTATTAACTCATATATCTTTCTACCAGTGTTTACAAATTTATTTTGTTGTTCAAAGAATTGAATTTGGGTTATTTGTTTTTTAGAAAGCGCTACTAACTTTTTATCATACTCTGCTATTTTACTCCTTGCTCTAGCATTCGCTTGATATTGTTCCGTATTAATTTTTTTAAACTTGGATTTTTCTTGTTGAAGTGCAACAGTTAACTGATCAATTTTAATTTTACTTTCAGACACTTTTACCTTTGCTTTATCAAGTAATTCAGGTGTTATCCCATTAAATTGAGCGACTTCAAATGTAAAAGAAGATCCAGGTTGACCTACTGATAATTCATAAAGAGGTTTCAAATTTTTAGTATCAAATAACATACACGCATTAACTGCATTTGAAAGCGTAGCCGTTAAAATTTTAATATTTGTATAATGAGTTGTAATAACTGCAAATGTATTTCTTTTGTATAGTTCTTCATAAAACACTTCTGCTAATGCCCCTCCTAATTCCGGGTCAGACCCACTTCCGAATTCATCTAACAGTAACAAAGTATTTTCATTAGCTGCTTCCAAAAAGAATTTCATTCTATTAATCCTATAACTATATGTACTTAATTGATTTTCTATAGACTGATTATCCCCTATATCAGAATAAACATTATCAAACCAACAGCATTGACTATTTGTACTCAATGGCAAAAACAACCCTGATTGAAACATCATTTGCACAAGCCCAACTGTTTTAAGCGTAATAGACTTTCCTCCAGCATTCGGGCCCGAAATAACTAAAAACCTAGTACTCTCATCCAATTCAATATTTTGACCTATTGTTTTAAGACCTAGTTCTGAATTTTTAATTTTAAGCAAAGGGTGAGTTGCATTTTCCCAATACATTTTTTTTTGCGTATTGATCTTTGGTTTAATGCCATTATATATATCTGCGAATCTTACTTTTGCATTATACACATCAAACCTAACTAGCAAACGTTGAAACGCCTTTAAGTTATTTCTTTGGGAACGTAATTCTAAAGTTATTTTTTCTAGAATTATATAAACCTCATGCTGTTCTTGAATCCTTAGTTGATCTTGGTTTCTATTAATCTGAATATTGACCTCAGGTTCAATATAGGTAACCACACCTTTAGAACTTATCCCAACAATTCGACCTTTTACCCTTTTTTTATATTGAGAAAGTACAGTTAATAACCTTTTGTTATCTAAATGAGTTTCTTCAGTATCAGCTAAAAGACCTTCTATCCTATACTCTCTTAACGCTTTTTCAAAATTTTTATTTAGCTCTTTACTATTTGATCTTAGTTGGTTCCTAATTTCATATAATGCCTTTGATGCATCATCTTTTATACCAAGCTCTTTTTCATTTAAAACATTTCTAATAATCTTAAGTACTTCATCAATACTATCAATATGAGAACAAGCCTCATAAATTAATGGCGCTTCTACTCTATTTTGTTTTGAAAATTTGATTAGATCTTTAGTACCAATACAGAGTGCATATATTTTAATTAACTCATCTAAAATAAGCACACCATTTTCTATTCTTAATAACTTTAGAGCACCATCAATATCTTCAGAATTTGGATGAGGCAAACTTAACTTATCATCATGATGAATAGTCTGAATCTCTTCCAATAATTCAAATTCATTTTTCAATGAATTTACATCAGGGAAAAATTTAAGGTTTAATGCTAATTCCTTAGCTTTAGTTGATTTACAAAACCCAACCAAAACTTCACAAATTGAATCAAATTCTAAATCTACTTTACTTTGTTGGTCTATTTGCATATTATATTAAAATACAAAGTTAAAAAACTTGTGTTATTGAAAACCATAAGCACAAAAAAAGAGTTGATTCAAACGAATCAACTCTTAAGGGTGGAAGATGGGATTCGAACCCACGACATTCGGTACCACAAACCGATGCTCTAACCAACTGAGCTACAACCACCATGTGCTTTCCAACGAATTGGATTTGGCAATTCTCCCTTTCGGGAGTGCAAATATACTACATTTATTTGTTAAATTTCAATTTTGTAAAAAGAATTTCAATAAAAATTAAAACTTTACTTAGCACATCATAATACAGTACAACAGCCAATACAATAACCATCAACCAAATAACGCCTATATTCGCCCAAAATGTACTAATAAATTTACCGAAAATATTTTTTTGTGGAGCGTAAAAATGTGCCTCAAAAAAGCCTTTATTATACGGATCAAGGTATATTAAATCCTTTTTCTGGATCAATCTTCCGTCTTTTTCGATCAATGAACTTGTTTCCAATTTATTTATTACGAAATCTTTTAATCTATCATTCGAGTTCTCATCTTTCTCTTTAAGAAACGCCTCTTTTCCATACCTATCAATAATTTCAATAGAATGAGCATTTAATAATTTTCTGTTATTTTCTACAATACTTCTATAATGAGGCTTAAGCACTTCATTTAAATACCTATTGACTTCTACATAAACAGATTCGTTAAATTTAGTTATTTCCAAATTTTCAAAACAATCACGGCATTGGGCAAGTTCAGATGTTGCGCTTACGAATTTTGACTCTTTTAAAAGTTCACTTTTAAGAATTGATAGCGCTTTGACCGTTTTCTCTTCAAACTCAGGGTTAGAACTGTTTAGTTTAACATAGTCTAACTTTGAATCAAGTGTTTTTATCCAAACATTTTTTTTCCAGGTAGCAAAGCTTTTATTCTTTTCGTAATCATAAAACAACGAATTGAAACTATTCTCTTTAAACTGAGTTACCGCTAGAGCTTCATACGCCCATCTTGAAGCCATTACATTACCAATTAATGGTACAGAATCCTCTTGACTGAATATTGGATTTAATTTATCAAATTTAACAATAACGCCACTAAATAATAATTGAGGTATAATTAAAATCGGTATCAATATATATATTACTTTAACAGAGTTAAAACTAGCTGAAATATTTAAACCTAACAAGTTTGCAAAACAAGATAGAGAAAACAATATTAACCAGTAATTAAACCACATTCCGTTTATTTCAAGAATTAAATTTCCAACTAATACAAACAATAACGTTTGGATTGCCGAAATAATAAACATAATTAGAATTTTAGAGTAAATGTAAGACCCTTTACTTAAATTCAAAAAAGATTCTCTTTTTAAATTTTTTTTATCTTTTATAATCTCTTCAGCAGAAACTGTTAAACCAATAAATAAGGCAACAATAACTGATACGAACAAATAAGATGGCAAATTTTGATTTAACCTAAACACATATTCACCAGTTAATGAATCTGCGTTGTAAAACTTTAAAAAGAAAGCTAATATAGCAGCTAAAATAGGAGCTTCAAATAAATTAATAAGGACATACTGCTTATTTGTTAATTTTGACAAAACATCTCGAGAGAAATATATTTTAAATTGTTTTAAGAATTTTGGCGTTCTAAACACGCTCTCGGGTAAACCTCCTTTTTCTTCAATAGCTTTAATCTCAGCTTCACATTTAACTTTATAGTGTTCATTCCATTCCTTAGGCTTAACCTTTCTACTTGAGGTTAAATGCCCATATTCATCCACAACTTTAGATTCTATAATGTTAAAAATTTGCTCTGGATTAACGTTACCACATTCTAAACATTCACTTTCGTTACTATTAACATGATTCATTAATTGTTTGAAATAAATCACAGCATCCACCGGGTTTCCATTATAAATTGGATACCCACCTTGATCAAGAATTAATAACTTATCAAACATTTTAAAAATATCAGAAGATGGTTGATGAATGACAACAAAGACCAACTTTCCTTTAAGTGCCAATTCTTTAAGCAAATCCATTATGTTTTCAGAATCACGAGAAGATAAACCAGATGTTGGTTCATCAACAAACAACACCGCTGGCTCTCGAATTAATTCAAGTGCAATATTTAAACGTTTTCGTTGACCTCCTGAAATTGTTTTCTCCAAAGGGCTACCTACTTTCAAATCTTTAGTTTCATACAACCCTAAGGATTCGAGCATAGATAATACTCTTTTAGCAATCTGCTTTCCATTTAAATTACCAAAACATAACTTAGCATTGAAATATAGGTTTTCAAACACCGTTAATTCTTCAATTAACAAATCATCTTGAGAAACATATCCAATAACACCTTCAATTTCGTCTTTTTGATGATGGACATCTATATTATTAATTGTTACAGAACCACTAGAAGGTATATAGTTTCCATTTAAGACGTTTAAAAGTGTAGATTTACCAGCACCAGAACCTCCCATTATTCCTAATAACTTTCCAGACTCTTCACAAAAATTAAATTCATTAAGTCCTAATGTCCCATTCTGAAATACGTATTCAACTTTATCGGCTTTGAAGACAACTTTAGCCTTAGATTTATCTGACAAATACTTTCCTATTATATCGCTATAATAAATTGGTTTAACTTTAGAAGATCTAATTGAACTTCCACTGTTTAATATAATGTGTCTTCCAGGCAAAATACTCTGCCCATTTAGATTTAAGTTTGATTTCCCTAAATATTTTAAAAAGTATACATTAACACTTTTTATTTTTATAACTCTTAACTCACCGTTTAAGTTTGGAGAGAAAATATGTTTCGATTTAGTATTTTTAAAGTCTCCTTGGCTAGTAATATATAGCAAATTATCAGAGTCTTTTGTTATTGTTAAATCATCAGTTACGAAAGACTGGACTTCTTTATATTCACTCAATGAAATATTAAAGATATCTGCAACAGTTTCTGCAAACTCTAATTCTTGCGGGTGAACAATGTCATTAGAACTAATAAACTCTAATATCCTAAATAAAACAATTATTTTCTGCTTCTGAGCTAACTCTTTATTTATCTGCGTACAGATTCTAAGAACTTTTACAGAATGGACAGATGTTCTTTTTCTTCTTCCATCTTTTTTCGTAGATCTCCCTTGATAAGAAATTAGAAACTCATCAAAAAAACTAAGGTATTCTTGAACATCTACAGCGTTTAATTCCTGCCAGAGTAATTCTTCTACAATTTTTCGACCAGCACCTTTAGTGACAGGACCTTCAGCATCAATTTGTTCATCAACTCTTGCTATTATTGCAAAAAGCTGCATTAATGCTTTTAAAATTCTCTCACTCATTTAGTTCACCTTTGAAAACCTAATAAAACCACTATGCATCCAGACACTTTTTTATCGATATCAACTTTTGCCTCAACAAAACAGTCCATAGTGTTATCTATTTTAAAGTCCCAATACGGTTTATTATCAAAATTCTCATTTGTAAAAAGTAGATTTCTATCTTTATCATACACGCTAAATATCACATAATTATCACTTCTCCCTGCAGTAGCAGCTACTCTATAAAAAGAACCTCCAAAAAGAGTAACTTTAAACTCTGCTGTTTGTTCAACATCAACAAAAGCTTGGTATACCTGACCATCTGAGATGAATGCTTTATTATTTTTTTTGTCATTTTTTAAATACTCATAGCAGATAGAAGTGAGCGAATCACATTCTTGGGCAAATGATGAATTAACAAATAAGCTTACTAATAAAATTCCTAAAATCTTTTTCATTGTGTCTAATTTAGCTTATAATATTTTCTCTAATTTCTTTAACTTTAGCAATAATACTTGCCATTATTTCTTCTTTTATAACCACCGAAGTTTTACTTTTCACTTGAGTAAACCCTTCTTCAATATTAGTTTTAGGTTTGACATATTCATAAGAATACTCAATCAAATCAAAATCTACTTTCAGGTCTTTCAACATATCAATTAATTGTGTATAGTAGCCTTCTGCATTATACAACTCTAATAATTCAATAATACTTAATAAAGAACTTCTTTGTTCACCAATTCTATTCGCTATTTCTTGACTATTCTTATAAGGGTAAGATGCTGTTGCAAAATATAACGATTCGATCCATCCACCTGTCAAAATTAAAGTTGCGACATCATGTTGTTTGTTATTTTTTAGAAATTTATCACCTGATCTATAGCCATCAGACATAATAACAAGCATAGAGTCTTGATTATTTCCATTATCGATAAATCTATTCATTAAACTTTCGTCAAAAGCACCAGAAATACTTAAATCTTCCGCTAAACTTTCAATTGTCGCTAAATAAGAAACAGCTATCGTATTATTTTCAAAAATAGTTGCATACCCTAAATCAGCTCCATAAACCCCCATATTTAAAGCTTTTTTATGAGTGGTAGAATATTTTGAAATTACGCTTGGATCCGCTATCATTTCACTATTAAACATTCTCACCTCCTCCTTTAACAGCATAGACATTTGAATAGGTGAAGGAATACTAAAAATCTTTCCGCCTACTGCACTACTCATAGCCGCTTCTGAATCAATTAAAGCCTCATCAATATTTGTTATTTCATCTTGGGCAATTGGATTAGAATTTACATCTATACTATCTCCACCACAGGACATTAAACAAAGCGGTAGAGAAAATGTTAAAATAACTTTTCTCATATTATTACGATTATTGGGTATAATTCCACCAAATATTGCTAAAATAAATGGATTTTCAGTCATTTTTTTTGTTTTTTTTATATATTGCTTAAAATTATAATATCATTATTTAATACATGTCAAATTACATTCCCATAAAAAATCTAGCCTTGGATGATCGTCCTAGAGAAAAACTGCTACAGCACGGTAGAGTATCTCTTTCTAACGCAGAGATACTAGCCATTTTAATAGGCTCAGGTAATAAAGACAAATCGGCTATTCAATTATCACAAGACATACTCCGAGATTCAAATAATAACATAAATATATTAGCAAAAAAAAGCTTTTCTGATTTAACACAATTCAAGGGGATTGGAGAAGCAAAAGCGATTAGCATTATTGCTGCTCTAGAACTTGGAAGACGTAGAAAGGACGCTGAACTTGATTCATTTCCTGTTATAAAATCATCAGTCACTGCTTATCAATTTATCAAACACATATTTGAAGATTTATCCCATGAAGAATTTCACGTCATCATACTAAATAGGGCAAATAGAATTTTAAAATCAATATTTATTTCAAAAGGAGGAATTAGTCAAACTACTGTAGATGGAAAGATTATTTTTAAAAATGCATTACTAAACAATGCTTCAGCCATAATTTTATGTCACAATCACCCATCTGGAACACTAAAACCAAGCCAATCGGATATTACATTAACTAAAAAATTAATTGACTTCTCGAAACTAATTGACATTACAATTCTTGATCACCTAATTATTACGGATAACGATTATTACAGTTTTGCTGATAATAATATGATTTCTTAATTACCTTTGTTTTGTGATTTACATATATTCTCCTTCCCATTCAGAACCTTTAACTTTTGTATTAAATTTTTGTTTTAAATCAAAAGGTGTAGATTATGTTATTCTTAATTCTCAGTCTGAATTTATAAAATATGAAGGCAAAAAAATTAATTATTCTAATGTAGATATTCCTGATTCATTTCAAATTAAACCTGATACCTTATTGTTTGAGACCGAAATTAAAACTTTATCTAAATTAGAGTATAAGAATGACACCTGGTTCATTAATGGTGTGAATGACATTTTTTCGGTTATTTTTTACATGCTAACTTGTTATGAAGAGTATTTGATAAAAGAAAAAGATAACCATCAACGTTTTTCTGCTAAAAATTCATTTCTAAACACCAACAAAAGATTACATAAACCTAATGCCGACATACTAATCAAACAACTTTGGAAAGAACTAAATTTAGACTATTCTGGAGTTCAATCTAAATTTAAACAACATATTACTTTTGACATTGACAGTGCCTGGGCGATTAAAAACAAAGGGGTTTTCAGATCAATTGCCAGTGACATTAAAGATGTATTGAAGGGCAAGTCTATAATTAACAAGTTTAAAGTAAGATTGGGAATAAAACAAGATCCATTTGACACCTACTCACTCATAAAAGAGGTGTCTAAAAAACATAAAACTAGTTGCTTTTTTTTATTAGGTGATTGGGGTGAGTTTGATAAAAACATCAATTGGAAGCATGAAAATTTAAAGTTATTAATTACTGACTTAAAAAAAACGTGTTCAATTGGGATTCACCCGTCCTACAACTCATATTTGAACACAGCAAAAGTGGAAAATGAAATAAATAGGCTAAATACTATTAGTGGTATAAAAACCACAAAAAGTAGACAACACTTCTTAAAGTTAGATATTCCTGAATCTTATCAATTATTAAATTCTATTGGCATTACTGAAGACTACTCCATGGGATTTGCTGATGGGTACGGATTTAGATCAGGAACTTGTTTTAGTTATCCGTTTTTTGATTTAACTTCCAATACTCAAACCAACTTAATGATTCATCCCATCACCTATATGGATGGTACTTTAAATCAATATTTAGG
>Ga0209292_1006459_pt1 | contig 11506 bp, 9 predicted proteins | sample GOMGulsemesocosm_2_FD_184634 | JGI IMG/M metagenome (GOLD analysis project Ga0209292, IMG submission 184634) | Methane-oxidizing microbial communities from mesocosms in the Gulf of Mexico - GOM9C Gulf of Mexico (SPAdes) (version 2) | ecosystem: Environmental > Aquatic > Marine > Cold seeps...
TAGGTTACCCATTCCCAAGAGTCTGTTTGTTTAAACACTTCTCTTAGTAAGATGTTATTTAGGGCATGTCCTGATTTAAACGCGTTCAATTCACCTAAAATACTTACACCACCCATGTATAAATCACCAATAGCATCAAGTATTTTGTGTTTTACAAATTCATCGTCGTACCTTAAATCGCCCTTATTTAGCATGCGGTACTCATCAAGTACTATCGCATTTTCTAAACTTCCGCCTAATGCAAGATCGTGAGATCGGAGAAAATCAATATCTTGCATAAAACCAAAGGTACGTGCACGACTTATTTCTTTAATAAAGCTACTACTTGAAAGATCCATACTCATGGTTTGGCAAGTATTTGCTATTACCGGATGATTAAATTCAATAGCGAAATTAACTCTAAAACCTTCATACGGTTTAAGTTCAGCCCACTTATCACCTTCTTCCACCCGAATAGTTTTGGTTATACGAATAAAGCGTTTCGCTACTTTAGACGTTTCAATACCAACCGATTGAATAAGATAAACAAAAGGAAGCGCACTTCCATCCATGATAGGAACTTCAGCAGAATCAACATCAATAATTAAGTTATCGAGTCCTAAAGAAGCAACAGCAGCAAGAAGGTGTTCGACGGTGGAAATCTTCACACCTTCTTTATTAACTAAACACGTACATAAAGTTGTTTCACCCACAGCTTCAGGTGACGCTTTAATGTCTACAATTGGATTCAAATCTACACGACGGAATATAATTCCGGTGTTAGCAGGCGCAGGACGGAGAGTTATCTGCACCTTTTCACCTTTGTGTAAACCTACACCAACAGCAGAAACACTGTCTTTAATCGTACGTTGAGTTATCATAAATAGCCTTTGTCAGCGGTTTGCTTAATGTATACCTGCTTTTCAGCGGGCGCATAATATAGCAAATTTCCTTTATATAATCAAAAGAGCAAATTTTATATACTAACTTAGTCTGCTTGTTTACGTAAAAAAGCAGGAATATCTAGGTAGTTATCTAAATCTGCTGCTGCAACCTTTTGTGCTTGAACATTACTTTCAGGCATAGCAACTGTCGCAGAGTTTAAATCAAGCTGTGGGCTAGGAATATAATCACCACCTACCACTTGTTGTTCAACTTGTGGTGCTGGGTTAACTAGCGTGATGTCAGGCTTACGCTCTGCACCAATACCTGTAGCTACTACCGTTACACGTAAATCTTCTGTCATTTCAGGGTCAATTACTGCACCTACTACTACTGTAGCATTTTCAGACGCAAATGCTTTAACAGCATTACCTACGGTTTCAAATTCATCAATACTGATGTCCATACCGGCAGTAATATTAACTAAAATACCACGGGCACCGGCTAAATCTACGTCTTCAAGTAATGGGCTTGAAATTGCGGCTTCTGCGGCCTCTTCTGCACGATCTGGACCTGATGCAATACCAGAACCCATCATAGCAGTACCCATTTCAGACATTACAGTACGAACATCGGCAAAATCCACGTTGATTAAACCTGGACGAGTAATTAATTCAGCAATACCTTGTACAGCGCCTAATAAAACGTTATTAGCAGCTTTAAATGCGTCAAGTAAGCTTGTTCCTGGGCCTAATACTTTTAATAATTTTTCGTTTGGAATCGTAATAAGAGAATCAACGCTCTTTGTTAAAAACTCTATACCTTGATCCGCGTAGTTCATACGCTTCTTACCTTCAAACGGGAAAGGTTTTGTAACAACGGCTACCGTTAAGATACCCATTTCTTTTGCAATTTCAGCAACAACTGGAGCAGCACCAGTACCTGTACCGCCACCCATACCTGCAGCGATGAAAATCATATCTGCGCCTTGAAGCGTTTCTTTGATTGTTTCTCTGTCTTCTTCTGCACTTCTACGGCCAATCTCAGGATTAGCACCTGCACCTAAACCTTTAGTTACATCGCCACCTAATTGTAAAGTAACATTTGCAGACGAATTACGTAACGCTTGTGAATCGGTGTTAGCTGTAATAAATTCAACACCTTCAATTGTTTGCGTTACCATGTGTTCTACGGCATTTCCGCCGCCGCCGCCAACACCAATAACTTTGATGATAGCTTCTTCGTTGTGCTCTTCCATTAGTTCAAACATTTTTTATTCTCCGATTTATATAATGTTTTGTTCCACCAAAACTGTATTTATTAGACTTTATTGATTAGATAAAGTCAGCTGTACTTCTTTTATTTATTACTAAAACTCACCTTTGAACCAAGCAACAATTCGAGAACCGATAGATCTTACACTATCCTTAGGTTTTAATTCACTATTTTGTTGCTCATTTGCTTGCATTCCGTAATGTAATAACCCAACAACGGTCGAATATGTTGGATCATTCACATATTCTTGCAATCCTGTTACGTCTTTTGGTGTAGCAACTCGCACTGGCATTTGAAATACCTCTTCAGCAAATTCAACAACACCTTCCATTTTTGACGTTCCGCCGGTTAATACATAACCCGCGGCAATTTGATCTTCTAACCCTGCTTCTCGAACAGCATCTTGAATTAATTCAAACAATTCTTGATACCTAGGTTCTACAACTTCCGCTAACGTATGTCTCGACATTGAACGTGCAGGTCGTCCACCAACACTTGGTACTTCAATGCTTTCTTCCATACTAACCATGTGTCGTAATGCACAGGCATACTGCACTTTAATTTCTTCTGCATGGCTTAACGGTGTTCTAAATATTTTTGAAATGTCGCTAGTCACTTGATTACCAGCTACTGGAATTACTGCGGTGTGACGTAAAGCCCCACCAGTAAATACTGCAATATCTATGGTGCCAGCGCCTATATCAACTACACATGTTCCTAACTCTTTTTCATCATCGGTCAGTACGGCATAACTTGACGCTAATGCTGAAAATATCAATTGATCTGCTTTTAAATCACAACGCTCAACACATTTAACAATGTTTTTTGCCATGTCGTTCGCACAGGTAACAATATGTACCTTAGCTTCCATACGAACACCCGACATACCTATCGGGCTTTTAATGCCGTCTTGAACATCGATACTAAATTCTTGTGGTAATACATGCAGCATTCTTCGCTCGGCTGAAATAGGTACTGAACGAGCCATATGGATAACGTTATCGACATCTTCTTGGATCACTTCTTTGTCATTAATTGGCACCATGCCATTTTCATTTTGACAACTAATGTGTTTACCTGAAATACCAAGATATACCGAGGTAATATGACAATCAGCCATTAGTTCAGCTTCGTTTATCGCACGCTGAATCGATTGAATAACTAAATTAAGGTCATTTACGCCGCCTTTATCCATACCACGAGCAGGTTGGCTACCAACACCAACAATACTTAACTTTTTGTCAGGTGTTATTTCACCTACTGCCACAGATATTTTTGATGTTCCAATATCTAGGCCAACGACGAGATTTCTATCTATTATTTTTGACATTAAAGTTAAACTCTTTCATTCTTATTTGTTGATTTAAACCCAACTGCAAAGCCGGTATCGTATCTAAGATCGACATAATCAATCAGTACATCTTCTTTCAATTCAATATTTGGGTAGGCGTCCATAAAACGTTGAATACGCTCTACTCTGTTTTCTCTACCCAAATTAAGTGTTACGCCACTTTGTAACGTTAATTGCCAAGCATATCGCTCCGACAGCACCAGCTCTGAAATACTAAACCCACCAAATTTAAGCAATCGGTTTAAATTTCTATAATTCTCTACCGCTAAATTTTCGGTGCCTTCTGGACCAAAAAACTCAGGTAGATGACTCACCTTAATTTCTTCCCCTACTTGAAACACTTCGCCATACACATTGATGTATGAATCACCATTCCAATGAGCAATAGGTTTTTGGTCTACCACGTATATTTTTAATTCATTTGGCCATTGTTTCCGTACCGCCACTGAATAAACCCAAGGCAGTGTTTCAACAACACTCTGAACTTCGTTCACATTTACTTTGAAAAAGTTACCTAAGCCAACTCCTTCTACAGCGGTTTCTACATTTTCTATTTGCGTGTAATCCATTTCACCCATCACCACAATCGAAGTAACAGGTACTGACTCGTCTTCAGACAAACGCTCATTCAAAAATAAACCAAAAGATAAAATAAAACCGATAACCACAGCAAAAAAAACAACGCCAGCCCAAAAGGCAAAGTCGATATTTTTAATTTTTTGTTGTAGCTGCTCATTTATCATCTTTATGTATTTTCCGTACTACTCATGGTCAATATTTGGGTAACTAATTCATTAAACGTTAAGCCAAATTCTTTTGCCGCTTTAGGTACTAATGACGTTTTTGTCATTCCTGGTACGGTATTAACTTCTAGCACTTGCCAACCGTTGTCTTCACTACGCATAACATCAACACGACCCCAACCATTTGCACCTGTTGCTTTAAATGAACGTAATGCAATTTTTTGTAATGCTTTTTCATCTTCTGCTGGCAGCCCACACGGACAATGGTATTGTGTACTTGTAGATTGATATTTCGCTTCGTAATCATAAAAAGAACGCGGCGTTTCCATATGAATAGCAGGTAAAGCAGTATCACCTAATACGGCTACTGTATATTCAGGTCCAGTGATCCATGCTTCGACCAATACTTGTTCGTCGTATTGAAACGCTGCGATTAATGCTTGATGAAGTAACTCGGCATTGTCAGCCATTGCCATACCAATACTCGAACCTTCATTAGCCGGTTTAACCATAACTTTATGACCTAAACCTGCTAGTAAGTCGGCAGCATCAGCTTCTGTATAATCACTTTTTTCAGCAATCATGAAAGGTGCTGTTGGAATATTCAGCGCTTGAAATACTTGTTTGCTGCGAATTTTATCCATCGACAATGCTGAACCTAAGACACCTGAGCCCGTGTATGGAATATTCATATATTCTAAAGCGCCTTGCACACAGCCGTCTTCTCCACCGCGTCCATGCAATGCAATAAATACGCGTTCAATACCTTTTTTACTTAAATCACTTAAACAAAAATCTTTGGTATCAATTAATTCAACATTAAAACCTGATTCAGTTAATCCATTAGCAACGGCTACGCCTGAGTTAAGTGACACTTCACGTTCTGCTGACGTACCACCGTATAAAACAGCTACTTTTTGTTCTTTAATAAGAGACATTATTTATTGCCTCCTAACAACTCACTATTAACTAATGATTTTGCGATAGCACCAATATTTCCAGCACCTTGTGTGATCACCATATCGTCATTTTCTAAATGACCTGCTAGTAACTCATCAAGCTTAGTTACGTCACCAACATAAATAGGTTCAACTTGGCCACGTTGGCGAATACTGCGTGCTAAACTTTTACTGTCTGCACCTGGAATTGTGGTTTCACCAGCTGCATAAACATCGAGTAAAAATAAGCTATCAACTTCAGACAACACTTCAACAAAGTCTTCATACAAATCACGAGTTCTTGAGTACCGATGTGGTTGAAACACCATGACTAAACGCTTATCAGGCCAACCATTTCTCATTGCTTTAATGGTTGCTTGTACTTCTCTTGGGTGATGACCGTAATCATCAACCAATATCATTTCACCTTTACTCGTTTCAAACGTGGTTAACTGTTCAAAACGTCTGCCAATGCCGGCGAAACTTTCTAATGCAGATTTAATTGCCTCATCTGCAACTTCTTCATCAGTCGCTACAGCAATACTTGCTAATGCATTTAGTACGTTATGCTCACCAGGTAAATTTACACTTAGCTCTAGTGGCTCTTTACCTAAACGATTAACGGTAAAGTAACTCATCCCGTTAGTTTGCTTAAAATCTGTCGCTTGTACGTCAGCATCTGACGAAAAGCCATAAGTGATCACTTGTCTACCAATACGTGGTAATAATTCACGAACAACAGGGTTATCAATACAAACAACGGCTAAACCATAAAAGGGTAAATTGTGAAGAAATTCAATATAGGTATCTTTGAGTTTTTCAAAGTCACCTTGATACGTTTCCATATGGTCTTCGTCAATATTTGTAACAACCGAAACCATAGGTTGAAGATGCAAGAACGAAGCATCGCTCTCATCCGCTTCAGCAATTAAATATCGACTACTACCTAAACGAGCATTAGTCCCAGCACTATTTAATAAACCACCAATAACAAACGTTGGATCTAATTTAGCTTCAGCAAATATACTTGATATTAAACTGGTTGTTGTTGTTTTACCGTGTGTGCCCGCTATTGCTACGCCATGTCTAAAACGCATAAGTTCAGCAAGCATTTCGGCTCTGCGTACTACAGGAATTCGTTGCTCAATAGCATGTTCTATTTCAGGGTTTGTTTTATCAATAGCGGTTGATACAACAATTACACTAGCGCCTTTAATATTGTCTTGATGGTGACCTATGGTAACTTTTGCACCTAAACTCGTTAAGCGTTTAACGACTTGGTTTTCGCCTATATCAGATCCCGTTATTTCATAACCTTCGTTTAATAAAACTTCAGCAATACCGCCCATACCTGCGCCACCAATACCAACAAAATGAATACGTTGTACACGTCTCATTTCTGGTGTTCTCATTTGTTCATGCGGCTTTGTTCTATTATCTGTCATTCTTTTACTCATTTTGAACCTAACTCAGCACAGATTTCAGCAACATTTTTTGTTGCATCAGCATGTGCGGCATCATGTGCGGCTTTAGCCATTTTTTGAATTACCGTATCGGAAATAAACAGGCTATTTAATAATTGGGCAAGTGTTGTACCATTAAATTCTGATTGAGGAAGTAACTTCGCTGCCCCACATGATACTAAGTACATTGCATTTTTCGTTTGGTGATCATCAACCGCATGCGGTAATGGCACAAATACAGCAGGTTTTGCTGCCATTGCCAATTCAGAAACGGTTAACGCTCCGGCTCTACAAATAACCACATCAGCCCATTTGTATGCTTGTGCCATGTCTTCAATAAATTCAGTCACCTTTACTTTTTCTTCTGGTAAACCATATTCTTGATAACTTTCTAATACCGCTTCTATATTTCCTTTACCGGTTTGATGCCAAACATCAATACTCTGCAATTTTATTTGTTTCATTGCTTGCGGTACGGTTTCATTTAAAACTTGTGCACCCAAACTGCCACCAACAACGAGTACTTTTTTACTACTCGCTGGTTGTTCCGGTATAACATTTTCAATCGAAATAATGTCTTTTCTTAGCGGGTTACCTATTACTTGATGTTTTATGGTATCTGGAAATGCCCCCGGAAATGCACTTAATACTCGAGTAGCGAGTTTAGATAAAAAACGATTGCTCATACCTGCTACTGCATTCTGTTCATGCAATACCAGTGGTTTTCTCATTAACCATGCCGCAACACCACCTGGTGCACTTGCGTATCCACCCATACCTAAAACCACATCGGGTTTTACCTTACGGATAACTTGAATTGATTGCATGACAGATTGGAATAATTTAAATGGCGTTTTTATCCATTCTTTCCAATTAGTGTTTCTTAATCCTGCGATATTAATAAATGATATTTCATAGCCGTGCTGTGGAACCAATGTCGATTCCATACGTTTAGCTGTTCCTAGCCAATGAACATTCCACCCCAATGATTTTAATTGGTCTGCAACCGCAATCCCTGGAAAAATATGTCCACCTGTACCGCCAGCCATAACTAAAATGGTTGGCTTTTTTGTGTTTTCGTTGTTTAAAATGTTAGACTCGCTCATTTCTTTCGACCGCTTTTACTAGTTGCTTGTAAACTCTGCAACCTTATTTCGTGGTCTATTCTTAATAATACTACCAGTGCAATGGTCATAATGATCATTGAACTACCACCATAACTAATCAGTGGCATGGTTAATCCTTTTGTTGGCACAATACCCGCGCTTGCCCCTAAATTTACTGCTGTTTGAAAGCTAAACCATATGCCAATGGCATACGCGAAAAAACCTTCAAAGTATTTTTCTTTACTTACTGCATGTCGGCCTAATAACAAGGCTTTTATTACCAAGGTTATGCTCAGTAATAAAATTGCAGCGATACCTACAAATCCAAATTCTTCAGCCAGTACCGCCATTACAAAATCGGTATGAGCTTCAGGTAGATACTCTAATTTTTGAATGCTATTTCCTAAACCTTGACCAAAAACTTCACCACGGCCATAAGCCATTAATGATTGCGTTAATTGATACCCTGTACCAAAAGCATCTTTCCATGGGTCTAAAAAACCTGTTACACGAGCCCAACGATAAGGTGAAAAATATGCAAGAGCACTTATTGCTATTAAACCCACTCCTGCTATTGAAGCAAATTGCCAAAGCTTAGCTCCGGCTAAAAATAACAAACCAAAGGTTGTTACAAACATTACTATTACCGTACCTAAATCAGGTTGAATAAGCAGTAACCCAGCCAATACAGCAAATACAATAAGGGGTTTGATAAATCCTTTAACATTCTCCATGACTTCATCACGGCGACGAACCAAATAAGCAGCTAAATAACAAAAGAAGAATAACTTTGCAGGCTCTGCTGCTTGTATTGTAATAGGCCCTAAAACAATCCAACGGGTAGAGCCATTAACAGTACGACCAATTAGCAGTACTACCACTAATAAGCCGATACCAAAAATAAGTAAATTAGTACTATGTTTATGCCAAGCAGACAGTGGTATTTGCATGACAACAGCTGCAATACAAACACTTAAACCAATATAAATAGTATGGCGGATCATAAAATGAAACGGATTATCGAAAAGCCTTTCAGCAATTGGCATAGAAGAACTTGCCACCATGATTAAGCCAATCACGTACATTGCTACACCTAATACGATATAGGTTCGATCGAATGTGGAGGCAGGAGCAGACCTCAAAGATAACCACTCAGGTAACATAAGTTGCTTCATTGGTTCAGTAGATGTAGTCATGAGCTCACCTTCTGAATCATTTGCACAGCATCAGTAAAAACATTGCCACGCTCAACAAAGTTTTTAAACATATCGATACTGGCACAAGCTGGAGACAATAGCACCACGTCTGTACTACGTGTATATTCATTGGCAAGCTTTACCGCTTCTTCAAGTGTTTCAACTAAAACACTCCCTTCTGATAAGGCTGAAATTTTCTTCGCATCTTTGCCAAGTACATACATTTGACTGACATATTGGTTTATCGCGCCTTTTAAAGGAAAAAAGTCAGCCCCTTTACCATCACCACCGGCGATAAGTACTAGTTTTTGATCTTTACTTAATAACGTTGCTAAACCTGATATCGCTGCTAAAGTTGCGCCAACATTGGTTGCTTTTGAATCATTGATCCATTGTTTATTATCAGTTGTTTCAATACGTTGACAGCGGTGCGGTAAACCTTCAAATCCGCTAAGGTGTTCAACCATAGCCGTTAATGACCAACCAGCTTGTTGACCTAGCGCTAAAGCTGCTAAATAGTTAAGCGCATTATGTACGCCAGCTAAAGGCAATTTAGCTAGATCAATCAACTGTTCTGAGCCAAACATTAAGTAAGTTATTTCATCGATAGTTCGTAAACCAAAATGATCTTTAGTTGGTTTATCAGAACCGAAAGAAACTTGTTTTATTTCTGATGACCCCCATGTTGCTTCATCATCACGATTAATTACAGCGACTCGGCTTTGTGGATAAATATCCTGTTTAATTGATGCGTAATTTTCTAACGTTTTATGGCGATCTAAATGGTCATCACTAATGTTAAGAATACTTGCTGAAAGTGCCTGCATACTTTTCATGCTTTCTAATTGAAAGCTGGAAAGCTCTAATACTAAGTAGTCAATTTCTTCTTCAATCGTATCAAGTACTGGAACACCGATATTTCCACCTAACTGCGTGTTATACCCTAAAGCGTTACCTAAGTAAGCTAACAACGAAACGACTGTTGATTTACCGTTTGACCCCGTCACTGCGATGGTTGGTGTATCTGTTAGTCGACAATAGAGTTCAACATCTCCCATGACGTCACATAAAGGAGAAATGTTTTGTTTAATGTCGTCAATTGAACAATCGATTCCTGGACTTACAATCAGAATATCTGATTTTGCGATTAACTCCGCATTCCAACAACCAGCAAATAATGTGGCATTAGAAAACTCTTGAGTAAATACTTTTTCATCAACAGGTGCTGCTCGGCTGTCGTTAATAGAAAAATTCAAGCCATGTTTTTGCAAAAATCGAGCGCAAGAAAGCCCTGTTAGGCCTGCACCTAACACGACGATATTCTTATTTTGTAATTGCGCTACATTTAGCTTTTGCATAGCTTGTTTTATACTTACCTTTTTTGTCTTCTTATCTTAATTTTAATGTCGCTAACCCAATCAGTACTAATACCAACGAGATAATCCAAAATCTTACAATTACACGTGGTTCTGGCCAGCCTTTCAATTCATAGTGGTGATGAATAGGTGCCATTCTAAAAATGCGTTGTCCGCGTAATTTGTAAGAGCCTACTTGTAAAATTACTGAAACAGTCTCAACAACAAATACCCCGCCCATAATAAACAGAACTAATTCTTGTCTAACTAAAACCGCAATAACACCTAAAGCCGCACCTAAAGCTAATGAACCTACGTCACCCATAAACACTTGCGCTGGATAAGTGTTAAACCATAAGAAGCCTAACCCCGCGCCAACAATTGAAGTACATACTATTAACAGTTCACTGGTTAATGGTATATGTGGAATATTTAAATAGTCTGAGAAATTCGCATGCCCTGTTACATAGGCAAATAAACCAAATGCGCCAGCGACCATGATGGTTGGAACAATGGCTAACCCATCTAATCCATCGGTTAAGTTCACAGCATTACTGGTTCCGACGATAACGAAATAGGTCATCACAACGTAAAAAATGCCCAATTGTGGTAAAACATCTTTCACAAATGGAATAATAAGAGACGTTTCATCTGGGCTTTGCGCAAACCAAAATAAAAACAAAGCAGTCGCTAAACCAGCTACGGTTTGCCAAAAGTACTTCCAGCGGGCGATAAGGCCATTAGCATCTTTACGAATAACCTTGCGATAATCGTCAACAAAACCAATTAAGCCAAAGCTCACCACAACAAATATCACTACCCAAACATAAGTATTTGATAGGTCTGCCCATAATAAAACACTAAAAACTATTGAAGCTAAAATCAGTATTCCGCCCATAGTAGGCGTGCCTGATTTTGACAAATGGCTTTGTGGCCCATCGTCACGTACCGTTTGGCCAATTTGCATTGTTTGTAAATATTTGATCAATTTAGGACCAAAATATAATGAAAGGGTTAACGCGGTTAACGTACTAACAATTGCTCGAAACGTTAAATATGAGAATACGTTAAATCCACTATAGAATTGAGTGAGAAACTCTCCTAACCAAAGTAACATTAAACAAGCTCCTCGTAATGTGACGATTTGTGTTCTGCAATCACTTGTTTTACAACATCTTCCATTTGGGCGCTTCTTGAACCTTTGATCAATATTGTTAC
>Ga0209292_1006465_pt1 | contig 11500 bp, 8 predicted proteins | sample GOMGulsemesocosm_2_FD_184634 | JGI IMG/M metagenome (GOLD analysis project Ga0209292, IMG submission 184634) | Methane-oxidizing microbial communities from mesocosms in the Gulf of Mexico - GOM9C Gulf of Mexico (SPAdes) (version 2) | ecosystem: Environmental > Aquatic > Marine > Cold seeps...
TTTTATTTGGTTTCTCATATTTAGCGCCTTGGTATTACAACATTAAAGGTGTGTTGTACCGAGAAGTCTTTGGTGTTTATGTTGATGAAAATACCGTAAATCAAGACTTGAGTGAACATGCAAAGAAAGATTCTGATCATAATGGTTCAGATGATACTTTTTCCGCTTAACTTTTATCATAAATAAGGAACTTTTATGAAAAAAATCATATTCATTCGTTTTATATTTTCCCTCGTATTAATTGTTGCTGTCGTTGCACCTTTTACTTTTTTAGTACCTAAACCTTTAGTTGTGGTTACCGAAATAAAGGTTCAACCAAAGGTCGTTGAAATTGTTGTCCCTGTCGTGGAAAAAGTGAAAGTTATAGAGCCACCGTTACATAGTGTGGACTTGCCTGATTTTGCTGCCATTTATGATATACCAACAAAAAAGCGTAAGTTTTTTAACTTTATCCGTCCAGCGATTGACGCGAAAAATTCTCAATTAGCTCAAGATAGAGCAAACCTAGAATATTGGCATGAACAGATATCGTTAGGTTTAGGTTTAAGTGATGAAGAACAAGTTGCACTGAACGGCTTTATCAAGCTTTATCGTATTAATAAAGAAAGCTCAACTTTGCAGCAAATTAATGATTTGTTGGTACGTGTAGATGTAATACCTACCTCATTAGTCTTAGTACAGGCCGCCAACGAATCGGCTTGGGGAACATCACGATTTGCTCGTATAGGTTTAAACTTCTTTGGTATTTGGTGTTATCGCACGGGTTGTGGCATGGTGCCAGGTGGCAGAGATACTGGCGCTAAACATGAAGTTGCCGCTTTTCAAAGTGTTGATGCGGCAGTATCCGGATATTTTAACAATATAAATAAACATAACGCTTATCATGTTTTTAGAACAATACGTAGTGAGTTAAGGGCACAAGACCAACCGCTTGATGCTGAGATTTTAGCAACAGGTTTGTTGCCGTATTCTGAGCGAGGCGCTCAATATGTTTTAGACCTCACTGATATGTTACGCCATAACCAGCGTTATTTCGTTGCACCAAGTAACCAGACTGCATTGGCGGATTAATGAATTATTAGTTAGCTTTCTACTCGGCTAACTGTTGATGATAAACCCTTAAAATAAAACGGCCACCGTCTAAGACGATGGCCGTTTTTGTTTTTATACACTTGCGTTTTTACACCAACAGTTAACTATATCCTATGGCGTAGAGCCAGTGATTACTTAACTTCGACTACATTAAGTAGATGTTCATCGCTAAGGTAACTTTTTTTACTTTCAACGGAATCTGTTCCAACGGGCACTTCATCAAAAGCAGTATCACCGCCATTTATAATACCTGAATTACTATCAATAGTAGCAAAATCAAAAAGCTTACTATCACATAAGTGTGAAGGAACTACATTTTGCATCGCGGTAAACATAGACTCAATTCGGCCTGGAAATTGTTCTGACCAACCAATAAGCATCTGTTTAATATTTTGTCTTTGCATATTGGGCTGAGAGCCACATAAATTACATGGAATGATAGGGAATTGTTTGAACTCACTATATTGAATCAATTCACTTTCTTTACAAAAGGCTAAGGGACGAATAACAACATGTTCACCATTATCAGAAACAAGCTTGGCCGGCATTGCCTTCATCTTTCCGCCATAAAACATATTAAGCATTAACGTTTCAATCATGTCATCACGGTGATGGCCCAAAGCTATTTTTGTAGCGCCTATTGCTTTGGCTGTTTTATATAAAATAGCTCGGCGTAGTCTTGAACACAAACTACAGGTTGTTTTACCTTCTTCTACTTTTTCTTTAACTATCCCGTAAGTATTTTCTTCAACAATATGATATTCAATACCTAATTTGTCTAAATATTCAGGCAGAATATGTTCAGGAAAACCTGGTTGTTTTTGGTCTAAATTAACAGCAACAAGATCAAAGTGAATTGGTGCGGCCTCTTTTAGCAGCATTAAAATGTCGAGCATGGCATAGCTATCCTTGCCACCGGATAGGCAAACCATCACTTTATCGCCATCTTCAATCATGTTGTATTGCGCGATGGCTTGACCAACATTTCGTCTAAGCTTTTTTTCTAACTTAGATAATTGCACTTTTTGGATTTGTGTTAATTTGTTCTTTGGTACGTTTAGCTGTGCTGAAGTCATGCGTCTTACTTTATTGATTGAAATTGACGGCGCGAATTATAACAGTTAGATAATTAATACCCAATGGAATAATGCATTGAATATATACCCAAGCTACTTGAAGATGCTAGTTTCAGGACGCCTGAGCTAATCATGATCAAGGCGTATCCTTTTTATTAATGGTTATTCCCTTGAAAAAGGAGGCAACGAAGGGCATGGTAAGCCCAGAAATCCCCGCAGGACTGGTTTAAAAACGATTTATGCCGCGTTATTGATTTCGACAATGGAACGGCCATTCTCTTCAATCAAATTCTTGCTTAAATACGTTTTTAATTCCAGCTGAATCCTGCATTTTCATGTGGCTTGGGCATAGAAGGAAGATTTAAGTCATATTGAAATAGCGTCACAAAAACGCTTCCCTTTGTTTATATAGTGCTGCATTAATAAAAAACTACGGAGTTTTTAAATAAACTTAACAAGCCAATTAGATGGGGTAAGATCAAGAAAATACTAATTCAAGCGGTTTTGTTATCAAAAGTAATTTAATAAAAAGCTGAATGCTGTATATTTAACACTCTGAAGTAGCTCCCATGCTTCCAATATAATGCACCCCAATCAGTATGGTATTAATATTTTGAATTTATTGACGATTAAAATTAAGTTGTTACTGTTTTTATTGCTATTTCCTACCTTTGTCAGTGCATCTCAAAAAATACCTTTAGCACTAGATAAATACTTTGCTCAAACATGGGATACCCGTGACGGTTTGCCCCATAATACGATTAATGCTTTAGCCCAATCTGCAGATGGTTACCTCTGGATAGGTACTTGGGAAGGGTTAGCTCGCTTTAATGGTCGAGAATTCAAAATTTTTATTCGAGGTTCGGCAACCGGTCTACCTGATTCAGCCGTTAAAAGCCTAACGTCAGGCGCTAATGGTGACTTATTAATTGCCGGTGCCCGTGGCGGGTTATCTGAACGAAAAAAGAGGGCTTGGCAACCGAGAAAAGGTGCAGCTACTTTAATCAACCATGCGATTTATGATAATGAGCAAGGAATTTGGTTGGGCTTAGAAGAGAAAGGTCTGGTTTTTAGAGACAACCAAGCCGAACAAGACAAGACCATAATTGCGGACGTTCGGGTCTTTAAGATTGCTCAGGCCCGGGATAACACCCTCTGGCTAGCAACAAATAAAGGCTTGTATAGTGTAATAAACAAAAACGAAGTTACCCATTATGACTCAGGTATGGGTTTACCTGATACCCCAGTCTACACCGTCATGATCACTAAGCAGCAACAGTTAATCGTCGGTACGGAACATGGCGTTTTTACTTTGGTCAATAATCATTTTATTAGCCTTGACCCACGATTAAACACAGAAGCAGTACAGAGTTTATTGCAAGATAGTAATGATGATATTTGGGTTGGTACCACAAATAATGGCTTATATCGACTCAGTGATAACGGCCTTGAAAAATTAGATGATAACAAAGGCCTACCAAATAACCGTATAGTATCTATGGTTGAAGATAAAGAACACAGTATCTGGGTAGGTACTAATGCTGGCTTATTTAGATTACGAGAAGCTCCCTTTATTACCCTCACTACTGAACAAGGTTTGGCTGGTGATTATGTCCGTTCGGTATTATCTCACTCTGACGGTAGCTTGTTGGTGGGGAGTAGTAAAGGCTTGAGTAAGATCTCAGGCAATCAAGTTAAGACTATTGATCTTGGCGAAAATGAAAAAAGTATTTCAGTGTTAAGCCTTGCAGAAGGAATAAATGGTGATGTGCTAGTTGGTTCATATACTCAAGGGGTATTCAAGCTAGTAAATAACAAGTTAGTGCCAGATAAAAATATTAATAGTCGTTTAGAAAGTAACGAGGTAAGGTCGATATTGGTTGATTCTGAGGGGAACACTTGGGTTGGCACTACGGCTGGTATAGTAAAATTTTTGAAAACGGGTGAAGTGCAATACATCAACCAACAGTCGGGTTTACCAGCAAACTTTATCATGGCATTGGCTGAAGATGATTTAGGACAAGTTTGGATCGGTACTGGAGTGGGGGTGGCATCTTATCGCGCTGGTGTGTTGAAAACGTATCCACTTACCGATTCATTTGATGCCGAATATGCTTTTGGCTTTCATATCGAGCCTGATGCTGTATGGATGGCAACCGATAGAGGTATATTGCGCATTGATCTTGCCACCTCTCAAATTGATGGTATTACCAGAGAAAATGGCCTACCCATAGATAAGTTTTTTCAAATTGTCGTAGATAACTATGGTGCTTTTTGGTTAACAAGTAATCGGGGTGTTATAAAAATTGCAGGTCAGGAAATAGATAATATTCTGGCGGGCAAAGCTAACATCGTTGATTATCAAATTTTCAAAGAAGGGGCAGGCTTGCTCAGCTCTCAAGCGAATGGTGGCTCAACTCCTGCGGCTACTTTACATAATGATGGTACCATTTGGCTTGCTACTGCCAAGGGAGTGAGCCAAGTTAGCCAACATAGATTAAACCGCATGGCAGAGCAACAGCTGCCAGTGACCATTGAGCAGTTTATTGTCGATGGTAATAATTTTCCTATCCCAGAAGACGATAATATCACGTTGCCTGCGGGGGCAACTCATTTGGCTGTTTATTATGCAGGTTTAGGTTTTTTAAATTCAGATCGCATCCAATATCAAACACAGTTGATAGGCTTTAATAGCGACTGGCTTGATAAAAAGCATCAAACCTATACTGAGTTTACTAATCTTTCACCCGGACAATATACCTTTCAAATGCGCGCTAAATATCCTGATGGTAAGTGGCATGAACAAGTCGCATCGCTAACTTTTAATATTGAGTACTACTATTGGCAAACCAGAGTATTTAAACTGGCGATGATCATTATTTTTGCTTTGATGCTTTATACCGCCTATCGATATCGACTTATCAAAATTGAACTTAATGCAGAAAGGCTTGAACAACTTATCGCCAAGCAAACCATCGAATTGAAACAGCAGGCAAAATTATTTGCTCACCAAGCAACACATGATCAGTTAACGGGATTGCCCAACCGGCGTGCTTTTGATAACTGGTGTGAGAGTGACTTTACCCAGGCGAAAGTCAGTGAAAAAGGGCTTTCACTCGTTATCATTGATATTGACTACTTTAAGCGAGTTAATGATGGTTACTCTCATCTGGTGGGGGATAAAGTAATACAAACTATTGCTGAAATTTTATCGCAGCACTTTTCTCAACACAAATTAGATATAAAGTGTGCACGCTGGGGAGGGGAAGAGTTTACCTTGCTAATACCCACTATCAAAGAACAAGCCGTTGAAATTTGTGAAGAAGTACGCATTGTTGTGCAAAATTATGATTTTCATTCTATTGCTCATGGCCTCAATATCACCATAAGTATAGGGTTAACGGATAACATAGAGGCGGGTGAATATGACAAGGCAATCACTTTAGCCGATAAAGCCTTATATTTCGCAAAACATAATGGCCGTAATCAAGTGATAGTATACAGTCCTCAAGTTAGCTCAAAAGATAGGGTAATTGAAAGCTCTAGTCACATGGAGCGGAGAAAAACGGAGTACAGTACTTAGTGCTATTGAGAAAATTATTTGCCAAAAGAGCGGCCACAAAATACGCTGACTGATGGGGGAAGCTAATTTCTAAGGTATGCCTTCCCTCAGAAAACCCGCTTTACTAAGGTAAGTAAAGCGGCATAGTTAACATTTTTATATATTCCTTCATCTCGTATTTACCGTCTATGTTAGCTCAGTATCTTAATTACCACTGAAATCCTGAACTTTGATTGGTAACGGATATGTATGTTAGAATTGCACAATATCATTCTTTAAAATTATTAGGCGTATTTCATGTCTGAACACTCAATTATCGACATTTGTGTTGAACCGATAGAACTTTACAAATTACTCAAAATATCCAACATAGTTGGTGGCGGCGAAGCTAAAATCATGATCAGTGAAGGCAAGGTTTTAGTAAATAATGCAGTTGAAGTTCAAAAACGTAAAAAAATTCGCAACGGCGATATTATCGGCTACAACGGTGAAACTTTTAAGGTGGCTTATAATCCTAGCAAAAAATCAGCAGAGTTTATTAGTACCGTAATATCAGCGACTAAAAAAGCAAAACAGAAAAAAAGAGCTAAAAGTAAAAAACCGATTACTGCATCAGAGTCTGTTACAAAATCATCCAGCTAACGCTCGAAAATAAAGTCTATTTCACTTTTATTTATACGTTACGTTTTTCTAACTTAAAATAAATTACGGCTTTTATATTGGGGGAAATTGAATTCCCTGTGGATTTAAATAACCCGATGAAATAGATTTTAGATGATGACTTGCTAAGCTGGTTGCATTTTGTTTTATAGCAACTTGTTTAGCTGTCACCACGCATTATCCAAGCCGAGGGGGTAGACTCAAAACCAAGCTTAGCGTAATACTTATTAGCTTTTGGAGCAGCAAGCAGAACTAACATACATTCTTTTCCTAATTTCCCACGAGTCTCTCTGATAAGTTGCTTACCAATACCTTTTTTCTGAAATTTAGCATCAACGGCAAGATCTGATAGATAGGCAACATAAGTAAAATCAGTGAGTGTTCTCGATATTCCAACGAGTACATCATTATGCCAAGCTGAAACAGTGACACTTGCATTTTCCAACATACCTTTGAAAATTTCTGGATTATCTACCGGTCGTCTTTCACCTAATGTCGAATTTCGATATAACGCTATAGCTTGTTCGACACTTATATCTGCGTCCACTTTATATATGATGTTCATCTTGTTTCTCTCAATGCCTATTCAGGAGTTTATGGTTAATTTAAAATCGAAACGCTACCTTTTACCTTCAATTATTCTAGCGTTTATTTTTTGCATTAATGCCTCTGATAATCCAATAGCAATTCCAGATAAAATCAGCAATGAAGCTAATAACTTAGTGGCACCAATTTGTTCATTATAAAAAATAGCAGAGCCTAACAGGCCAAACATAGGCACTAACAGTGTTAGGGGAGCCATTGCGCTCATGGGGTATAACACGACGAGTTTATTCCAAAGCCAATACCCAAGTACCGTTACTGGATATGCTTGAAATAAAACAGAAAAAGCACTTAAATAATTTATATTACTAACTAGTACCTCAAAGCCTGTTACGCCATTGATTATTAACGATAAAGTGAACAAAGGAATAGGCGCAAAAAGACAAGACCAAACAACAAAGGCAAACATATCTTCAATAACAATCTTCTTAAGAATCAAACTGATGATACTTAAACTAATGGCTGCAAAGCAGGCAAATAAAATCCCAATTAAGGTGACTGAACCATCTTCTATGGTAAAAATTAGTGCTAAGCCCACTATGGAAACTAATAATCCTGTTTTACGGATTATGCTCAGTTTTTCTTTTAGGAAAAGTACTCCGAATAAAACACTGATAAATGCGCTTGATTGTAAAATTAAACTCGATACACCTGCGGATAAACCAAACTGTATTGATAATGTCAGCATTCCCCAAACGCCTACACCAAAAGTAATACCATACAAGGCTAAGATAAATAACGAGACTTTGGGTCTTTTTATAAAAAATATAGCGGGAAATGTCGCAAAGGTGAATCGTAGCCCTGTTAAAATGAGTGGATCCATTTCACTAACACCCAATTTAATGATGGAAAAATTAAATCCCCACATACCAGCAACAGAAACCGCGATGAACAAATGAAAATTTTTAATAGTACTTTCTCCTGACTAAAAACTATTTGACAAGTATGAGTGAATGACAAAAAATAAACAGATGCAATTTATGCTAAAAATCAGGGTACAATTTGACTGCCAAGTACATTTCTCTTTCTAATATGATCATCGCTGATATAGACCTTGGTCGATTAAGAGTGGGACAAAGAATGCCTGCAATACGTAAGTTTGCTCAAATGTATGGTGTAAGTAAGACCACAACTATTCATTGTTATCAGCATTTGCAAGAATTAGGTTGGCTGCTAGCAAAACCTCAATCCGGTTATTTTGTCACTCAACCCTTTGGAATAAACAAGACACCCGAGTTTCCACAATTCATCAGTAAAATCAGCCAGCCTAAAAGTATTACTCGAATAAAAGAAGCCTTTAATAGCCCCTTTTATGTCTCGTTGATTTCACCTGAATTAATACCACTTGATGCGCTAAACCGCTGCACACGTCAAGGTAATGCCAGGAACCAAGGCCTATTACATTTATATCCTGAATATCAAGGTATAGCCTCTCTTCGTAATGTACTAAGTCAGCATTTTAGTAAAAATTATTTTTCAATTGATGCTAACAAGTTAGTCATCACTAATGGTTGTATTGATGCTGTCAAAACAGCAATCGAAGTAACTACTCAGCCCGGAGACACCATTGCAATATCGTCACCTTGTTTTAACGGCTTAATTGAATTGTTAGCTAATTTAAAGAGATCAGTGATAGAAATTCCTTGTTGTGATGCAAAGCTAGACTTGGCTCAGTTAGAACTGCATCTTAGTAATAAAACAATCAAAGCCTGTTTATTTAGTAGTAATCACATTAACCCCCAAGGCATTTGTTTTAGTGCGCAACAAAAACAAAAGCTTGCCAAGCTGGCTGAAAAATATCGAATACCCATTATCGAAGATGACATTTATTTAGAACTCAGTCATGGCACTACAAATCCTTTACCTATTAAGCATTGGGATAAGTCCGGTTGGGTATTATGGTGTGGGTCAATTTCAAAGACCATTTCGCCAAGTTATCGTATTGGTTGGTGTGAACCTGGTAGGTTTTTTAATCAATACTTAACCGATAGAAGTATTCAACATTTTGGGGTTAATCTAACAGTACAAAGTACACTGTTTGAATTTATTTACTCTGGTCAATACAGTAAACATTTAAAACATCTCAAATTAAAACTCAATCAAAATGTAAGAGATTATCATAAACTGCTCAGCCAATACTTACCTAAACAAGCAAGAATAAGTACACCTCAAGGCGGTTTAGTCTTGTGGATACAAGTGCCTCAACTTAACAGCCAAGTACTGCTTAACGTTGCAGCCAAAGAAAAAATCTATTTTAGAGCAGGAAATGAATTTAGTACGATAGGCTTATATAACGATTGCCTACGTATCAACATAGGTTGGTCGATTAATGGCACAAGCCAAACACCTGAAGAGAGGGAGCGTCATCAACAACTTATAAAACTATGTGAGTTAATAAAGGCTACGTTAGGTGATTAATTAAAGAATCTAAAGCGGTTGAACACCTACTTAGGTATGTTTTGAGCTCATTGCTTTACTCGAGTAATTTAATTATATTTGTCTATAATCGATAGTTCAGTCAATTCATCTTTGTATTTTTTTGAGAGTTCAGTAAAATAGTTAGTCTTTAACAGCTATGTAAAGGTTAGTGATGCAACGCGTTGTTTTATATATTTCAGATAAATGTCCCCATTGCCGTGAAGCTAAAAAATATTTGGACGATAATGGCATTAAATACAGATTAACCAATGCAAAAATGCAGCGCGGGAGAAAAGAGCTTGACGCTATAGGGGCTCGCTCTGTACCAGCCCTTAAAATCGGTGATGAAGTAATGATTGGCTGGAATCTAAAAGAATTTAAGAAACTCTATGGCGCAGGTTAACAAACATAATTATCTAATTAGATAACTGAGCAACAAATGGGCATCAAATGAGCGCAGAGTTATTGACGACTCTGTTTCGACTACCGACCAAAATATAACGGGGGAGAGCACCATATAATCTCCATCAACAATCAAGTCTCTTGAATTGTATAATTACCGCTTATCCACTTATTTTACCACTTAGCACCTAATTACCTACAACGACGACTTTCGTATTAGAGTACTGCCAATAACTTGCTGAAAAGCTTTAACAAGGGTAGTAACACATGCAAAGCAACATAAAATCATTATTTATAAATTACATCAGGGCAATGTTTTTGCTGATAAATTTATTTTTGTTGTCATTTTCAGTTAATGCTGAAAAAGACAAGCAAAGTACCAAGAAAACGTTGGCAGAACTACAACAAGAAATATTTAACATTCAAACGTCGGCGAATATACCCGCTTTAGGCGTTGTATTGGTTGATAACGGCGAACCTGTTTGGATTACTAGCTTAGGTAAAGCTAACCTAGCTGACAACACCTTCGTAGATGAACACTCATTGTTTCGTATTGGCTCTATTTCGAAAATGTTTATTGGCCTTGCCGTGCTTAAATTAGTAGAAGAAGGTAAGTTAAACCTCAATGATAAAGTACGTGACTTAGCACCTGAAATTACCTTTGAAAATAAATGGCAAGCAACAAACCCTGTATTGTTAGTGCACTTATTAGAACATACCTCGGGTTGGGGTGAAATGACGTTGGCTGAATTTGCACATAAACCAACACCACCTATTGCTTTAAAAAATGCCTTAATGCAATATCCACAAAATAGAAAATCTCGTTGGCCAGCAGGTACAAGGCATGCTTATAGTAATATCGGTGCGGCTGTTGCAAGTTATATTGTTCAAAAAAATACCGGCATGTTATATGAAGATTACATCAGAAAAAATTTCTTTATACCACTTGGAATGACTAACAGTACTTATTTTAAGCCTAACAATAGCAATAACAAGGTAATGACCACGACCTATATTAATGGTGAGGCACAAGATTATCAGCCTATTATATATCGTTCTGAGGGAGCTATTAATGCTTCACCCGCTGAAATGGTTAACCTCTTACAGTTTTTTATCCAGCAAGGAGAGTTTTCCGGCGAAAGTTTAATTAGCGCTGCATCGTTGCAACGAATGCAAAGTCCAAAGACCACTTTAGGATCAGCACAAGGGATTACAGCTGGGTATGGCATAACTAATTATAGTAGCGGTTTTGGTGAGTATAACACTGCTTTTCATGGCCATGATGGTTCGATAGAGGGCGCAATGGCGAGTTTGGCTTATGTGCCTACGTTAAACAGTGGCTATGTTGTTATGAGCTCAGGAGGCGGTGCGGCAATATATCAAATAGTCAAACTTATCAGGGAGTATATAGTAAGGGATGTTCAACCACGTAACGCTATATCGACAGACCTGCCAAGCGCATTCAAAAAAATAAAGGGTTATTATAAAAAAATAAATCCTCAAAATTATATGCAGGAAGCCTTCAATGATTTATTTAATTTTATGATTTTTTCTCACGATGAAAAAGGCTTTCATCTTGCACCTCTTCTTGGTAGTAGATCAAGCTCACCCTATGCTATCAGTGAAAACTTATTAGTAGATCCTAAGAGTGGTTTACCATCAATGGCGATCGTTAATGATCCTATTG
>Ga0209292_1006471_pt1 | contig 11494 bp, 11 predicted proteins | sample GOMGulsemesocosm_2_FD_184634 | JGI IMG/M metagenome (GOLD analysis project Ga0209292, IMG submission 184634) | Methane-oxidizing microbial communities from mesocosms in the Gulf of Mexico - GOM9C Gulf of Mexico (SPAdes) (version 2) | ecosystem: Environmental > Aquatic > Marine > Cold seeps...
TCTTATATTGATTTTTGATAACTTTTTTTGAAAGGTACAGCATTGAAATTTCAAAGGCACCTCATAACTTCTGCACTTTAAGCTAATTTATCCATGAATATTGTTAGCTATTTTGTTTTTCGACAAATAAAATAACTTTACCGTTCGCCTTGCTTGAGTGACTGTTGCCAAAGTTTTTATGCCAAGGCGCATTTTTTAATTGGTGTTCAAATAAATGCGGAGTTTCTAATTTATCACTGATATCGTAGTTAATTTTACAAAGCGTTTGGCGACAATCTATTTTATTTAACGTGATATGTTCTAGGAAGTCATGGGTTGAAAAAAAGTCTTGGATTTGCGCTTCAGTGTGCTCTGCCCAGTTTGAATCTCTATTTTGTTCTAAATGTTGCTCGGCAAAGTGATTATCACTTGGGTTTTGAAGCTTACTCATAATTGCATTTAATTGCTGCTGGGCCTTACGTTCAATTTTTTGCATATGTTTTTCTATCTTACTTACGGCCTCAGCTGTAATTTCTGCTATTTCGGCTTTATGACTCTCGCGTTCATCTGCTAATTCCTGTTCCAAAATTGATATCTTATCTAATAATGCTTGTTCATTAGTTACGTGATTTAACGCTTGGGTCACTGCGTTTGGCTGTTCTATTTTGAGAGGGGGCGCTATCTGGTACTCACTGATGTCATTTATCGTATCATCAAGATTATTATCAAATACATAATAATAAATTGGTGCACTGAACAGTGCGCCGAAAATGAAAGTTACAGCTGTTTTTAACATGAAAAATCCTTTTAATCTCAAATATTTCCTTTTTATAAAATAACTGATTTAAGTGTGAATAAATAGTACCTATTAAAGCATCGTACTATTGAGGAGGATGCTTAGATGAATTGACTGCTGCATTATTTTGGGTGTGTTAGAAATTAACTTACAAAAAAATGAAGGGAAAATTGCAAGTCATCTCAAGAAAAACAAAAAAAACATTAATTTTATAAATGTTAACTTGTTATTCATTTGTTTTTTTTATGTTAATGATAAAAAAACATCATATCAAAAGCACTGTGAAATTTTTTCAATCCCTGTTTAAATATACTCACTTAATCCATATGTACTTGCTATGGGCAAACGCACATTAAGTGCGTACAATAGCGCCTCAAACTTCGTACATATTTGCACCTTTATCTTTTATTAGGAGATACCATGTTAGAACGTAACATGAACATAGCTGACTTCGATTCTGAGTTATTCGATGCCATTCAAAAAGAAACAGTTCGTCAAGAAGAACATATTGAACTAATTGCATCTGAAAACTACTGTAGCCCGCGTGTTCTTGAAGCACAGGGTTCTCAGTTAACTAATAAATATGCTGAAGGTTACCCGGGTAAGCGTTACTACGGCGGTTGTGAGCACGTAGATGTAGTTGAACAGCTAGCAATTGATCGTGCGAATGAGTTATTTGGTTCTGAGTACGCAAACGTACAACCACATGCTGGTTCTCAAGCAAATGCAGCTGTTTTCTTAGCGTTATTAGACGCTGGCGATACTGTATTAGGTATGAGTCTTGCTCACGGTGGTCACTTAACTCACGGTTCTCACGTTAGTTTTTCTGGTAAATTATACAATGCAGTTCAGTATGGACTAAATGAAGCAACTGGCGAAATTGATTACGCACAAGTTGAAGCATTAGCATTAGAGCACAAGCCAAAAATGATCATCGGTGGTTTCTCTGCATACTCTGGTATCGTAGATTGGGCTAAATTCCGTGAAATCGCTGATAAAGTAGGTGCTTACCTGTTTGTTGATATGGCTCACGTTGCGGGTCTTATTGCTGCTGGTGTTTACCCTAACCCAGTTGAGCATGCTCACGTTGTAACAACTACAACGCATAAAACATTAGCTGGTCCTCGTGGTGGTTTAATCATTTCTGGATGTGGCGATGAAGCTATTTACAAAAAATTAAACAGCGCTGTTTTTCCTGGTGGCCAAGGTGGACCTTTATGTCACATCATCGCTGCTAAAGCGGTTGCATTTAAAGAAGCTTTACAACCTGAGTTTAAAGTTTACCAAACACAAGTTGTTAAAAATGCACAAGCGATGGTTGCAGTTTTACAAGAACGTGGTTACAAAGTTGTTTCAGGTAAAACTGAAAATCACTTATTCTTATTAGATCTTATTGATAAAGATATCACTGGTAAAGATGCTGATGCCGCTTTAGGTAATGCAAACATTACAGTTAATAAAAACTCAGTACCTAACGATCCGCGTTCTCCGTTTGTTACTTCTGGTCTACGAATTGGTTCTCCTGCAATCACGCGTCGTGGTTTCAAAGAAGCTGAATCTAAAGAACTTGCTGGCTGGATCTGTGACGTATTAGATAATATCGAAGATGTTACTGTTCAAGCTGACGTAAAAGAAAAAGTTAAAGCGATCTGTGCAAAACTTCCAGTTTACGCATAAATCTGCTTCGCAGCTTTATTAAAGCCACTGTATGGCGAAGATAAAGATGTTATAAAAATAGATTGAAATAAAAAGGTCGCATTATGCGGCCTTTATATTTTTGGGACTATTATTTAGTAAAAGGTTTAAATTTAAGATATTAAAGTGTCTGATATATTTGTTCATAAGTGTGTATTTGACTATAGGGAAAAGGCAATTGAGCTACTGGAGTATTTATCTACAAATAATAATGTTAGTTTAACAAGGGCCACACTGTCTTTAGGTGATTATTTACTTGATAATGAAATACTAATTGAAAGAAAATCTATAACAGATTTTGTTCAGTCACTTTGCAATGGACGTTTATTTTCTCAAATGTATCGGTTAACGCAATCTAACTATCAGGTTGCATTATTACTAGAGGGTTGCGGATCTGAAATAAAGAAGTTTAATATTTCAAGGGAGGCTGTATTAGGGGCAATTGCGAGTATTTCTCTAATAATGGAAATACCTATACTTCGTTCAGCAAATCAAATTGAAAGTGCAAAAATACTAATCTATTGTGCAAAACAAAAAAGAGAAAAAAACAGACTTCTCACTCGAGCAGGTCGAAAACCAAAGCGCGTTAAAACCCAGCAATTACACTTAATTCAAGGTTTACCAAATGTAGGTCCTAAATTAGCGAAAAGATTACTTGAATATTTTGGTTCTATAGAAAATATCTTTAATGCAACAGAGCTACAATTGATGGATGTTGAAGGCGTTGGTAAGAAAAAAGCAAATAAAATCAGGAGGCTGATCAAAAAGGAGTGAGTGTTTTACTTTGATATATTTGGCAAACTTTACAAAGTTCCACCAACGGAAATATTTCATTTTCAACTTTACTTTAAATGGTCGACTAGCCATTTGATAAAAAAAAATTTTTTACTTTCTTTCTTGCTATAATGTGGTCGACTTTTTCTTCATTATCTTTTTACTTTAAACTTCTTTAGGTTTTGTCGCGCAGCGACCCCTAAATAAAAATTCGGAGAATTTTTATTATGTACTGCCCATTTTGTTCAGCAAAAGATACTAAGGTGATTGACTCTCGTTTGGTAGGTAATGGTCATCAAGTTCGCCGTCGCCGAGAATGTAACGATTGTCATGAGCGTTATACTACTTTTGAAACTGCTGAATTAGTGATGCCGCGAGTGGTAAAGCAAGATGGTAGTAGAGAGCCTTTCAATGAAGATAAGCTATTAAATGGTTTAAATCGTGCACTTGAAAAAAGACCTGTTAGTACTGAACAAGTTGATGATGTAGTACATGCAATAAAGTCTCAATTAAGAGCCACGGGTGAAAGAGAAATATCAAGTCACCTTGTAGGTGAGTTTATAATGAATGCACTTAAAAAATTAGACAAAGTTGCTTATGTACGTTTTGCTTCTGTTTATCGTTCATTTGAAGATATTAAAGAGTTTGGCGAAGAAATTGCTCGTTTAGGCGAATAAATTAGCTACGCAAATTTATTTAATACCACAATGTGGTCACAAATTTGTTAGGAATAATAAAGTGCCGTTTACGACTGAAGATCATAATTACATGGCCAGAGCAATCGAGCTGGCAAAAAAAGGGCGTTATACAACAACGCCTAACCCCAATGTGGGTTGTGTTTTAGTTAAAAATAATGAAATTGTTGGCGAAGGTTTTCATGTTAAAGCTGGGCAAGGTCATGCTGAAGTAAATGCCATTTTAATGGCTGGCGAAAAAGCAAAAGGTGCAACGGCTTATGTAACTTTAGAGCCATGTAGTCACTTTGGACGTACACCACCTTGCGCTGAGGGTTTAAAAGAAGCAGGCGTACTAAAAGTAATATCAGCTATGGTTGATCCAAACCCACAAGTGAGTGGCAAAGGGTTGGCAATATTAGATAGAGCGGGTATTGAAACCGCACACGGTTTAATGGAGCAAGAAGCGATAGCGCTTAATCCTGGTTTTTTAACAAGAATGAAAACAACAAAACCGTTTGTTACTTGTAAACTCGCTTCTAGTCTGGATGGCAAAACAGCATTGAAAAATGGTCAAAGTAAGTGGATCACTAGCCCTCAAGCACGAAAAGATGTACAAAATTTAAGAGCGCAAAGCTGTGCAATATTAACGGGAGCAGATACTGTTATTGTTGATAATGCTAAAATGAATGTACGATATGAAGAGTTAATGAATACTGAATTTGCTCAACTTAATATCAATGAAACTGAATTACGACAACCAATTCGCATCGTTATTGATTCTCAAAATAGACTAACGCCAAATTTAGCTTTTTTTGAAATTGCGAGCCCAATAATTATTTTAACCACTAAGCTTGATAATTCTATACAATGGCCGCATTTCGTATCTCATATGCTTGTGCCAGAATGTAATGGCAAAATAGATTTAAGTCTTGCGCTCACTATGCTTGCTTCTCATAATATTAATAATCTTTTTTTAGAGGCAGGCCATACATTAGCAGGTAAATTTACAGAATTAGATTTAGTGGATCAATATATTTTTTATATCGCCCCTAAGTTAATGGGTGACGCTGGCAAAGGGTTAGTTAATTTACCTGAATTTAAAAATATGTCGCAGGTTACTAAGCTTAAATTTTCAGATGTCACTATGATAGGTGATGATATAAGAATAATCGCCTCTTCTAAACAGAAGTAGCTAGATAAAGGTAAAACGATGTTTACAGGTATTATTGAAGCAACAGGTCGTATTACAGCCTTACAAAATAAAGGCGGTGATTTAGCTGTTACTATTTATACAGACTCTCTTGATTTTAGTGATGTAAAGTTAGGGGATAGTATTGCGACTAATGGCGTATGTTTAACCGTTGTTGCATTACAAAAAAACACTTTTAGCGCTGATGTTTCAAAAGAAACATTAGAATTAACAGGCTTTGCATATTATAAAATGGGGCAAAAAGTTAATTTAGAAAAAGCGTTGACACCAAATTCTAGATTAGGTGGCCATTTAGTATCCGGCCATATAGATGGAATTGCTAAAATTGTTGCTGTGGAACAAAATGCTAGAGCAATAAATTATTGGCTTTCTGCGCCTAGTCAGCTTTTAAAGTATATACCTTATAAAGGGTCTGTGTGTATTGACGGTATAAGTTTAACTGTTAATGCAGCGCCTGATGAAGAAACAAATAATCGTTTTAAATTAACCATAGTGCCGCATACCGCTGAGCAAACAACCATTGTTGATTTTGAAGTGGGTACATCGGTTAATTTAGAAGTAGATCAACTAGCAAGATATTTAGAAAGATTGATTTTAGCACCAAAAACTGAACAAAACACGCCGAAAAGTGCGTCAGACAACGTATCGCTTGATCTATTAGCTCAAGCTGGCTTTATCAAATAAGAAGTAGCGAGTTTCCAATGAATCTAAACAGTGCAGCAGAAATAATAGAAGATATTCGTCTAGGTAAAATGGTTATCCTAATGGATGACGAAGACAGAGAAAACGAAGGTGATTTAATAATGGCATCAGAGCATATTAGTGCTGATGCAATTAACTTCATGGCAACCCATGGTCGCGGTTTAATTTGTTTAACATTAACCCAAGATCGTTGTGAGCAACTTAAATTACCGCTTATGGTAAGCCAAAATGGTGCTGCTTTTTCTACTAACTTTACTATGTCTATTGAAGCATCAAAAGGTGTGACAACAGGTATTTCTGCGGCAGACCGCGCACGTACAGTGCAGGCAGCGATCGCAAAAGGTGCAGTGCCAGAAGATATTGTTCAGCCAGGTCATATATTTCCGATAATGGCACAAGCTGGTGGCGTTTTAACGCGAGCAGGTCATACTGAAGCGGGTTGTGATATTGCACGTTTAGCCGGTTGTGAACCATCATCTGTAATTGTAGAAATATTAAATGTAGATGGCACGATGGCACGTCGTCCTGATTTAGAGATTTTTGCTAAAGAGCATGATATTAAAATTGGTACTATTGCTGACTTAATTGAATATCGTAACTTAAATGAAGCGACCATTGAACGTGTTGCTAAGTGTAAATTACCAACAGAATACGGTGATTTTGATCTCGTTACTTATCAAGACACCATTGATAACCAATTACATTATGTATTGCTTAATGGTGAAGTAAAACAAGATGAGTCAACTTTAGTGCGTGTTCACTTACAAAGTACTTTTAATGATATTTTGCAATCAGACCGTGTTGCTGATCGTAGCTGGACACTCAATTCTGCGATGAAATATATCGCACAAGAAGGTGGCGCCTTAGTGATATTAGGTCGCCAAGAATCAACGGATGAATTAACGGGTATTGTCAAAGCGTTTGAAGCGCAAGATAAAGGTGAATCAGGTCAGTTACAAAAGTTCCAAGGCACATCTCGTACCGTTGGTGTTGGTTCTCAAATCTTAGCTGATTTAGGTATTCATAAAATGCGTTTAATGAGTTTACCTAAAAAATATCATGCAATATCAGGCTTCGGTCTAGAAGTGGTTGAATATGTTGAACCGCCAAAATCTTAATAAAGATAGATAAAAATTTAAACGGCTAATTTAAATTCAGCCGTTTTTTTGTGTTATAATGCGCGCCAGATTATTTATAGCGCTATCGCGCAAGCTATAAACCCAATTTCAGAGGTTATAAATGAAAATTATTGAAGGCAACATGCAGTGCCCAGGCAAAAAGTTTGCCATTGTTATTTCTCGTTTTAATGATTTTATCGGAAGTAGTTTATTGCAAGGTGCGGTAGATGTATTAAAACGCACTGGTAATGTAAGTGATGACGATATTACAGTTGTTTATGTACCAGGTGCTGTAGAACTACCATTAGCTGCACAACGTGTTGCAGCTAAAAAAGAATATGATGCAATAATTGCATTAGGTGTTGTGATTCGAGGTGGCACGCCACATTTCGATTTAGTAGCTGGTGAGTCAAATAAAGGCTTAGCGCAAGTATCTCTAAACTATGATATTCCTGTTGCATTTGGTGTACTAACAACAGAAAGCATAGAGCAAGCGATTGAGCGAGCAGGTACTAAAATGGGCAATAAAGGTGGCGAAGCTGCTTTAGGTGCACTAGAAATGGTTAATGTATTAGACAAAATTTAAGGATTCCTTGTGAAACCAGCTGCAAGACGTAAAGCACGCATATTAGCGTTGCAAGCAATTTATTCATGGCAAATAAGTAAAAATGAAATTGCAAGTATTGAACAACACATGCTTTTAGAAAATGATGTTACTAAAATGGATGTTGATTATTTTAAAGATCTAGCGCGTGGCGTAACAGTACATCACGCACAGTTAGATGAAATTTTATCACCGCATTTAGCGCGTCCTTTTGACGATTTAGATATGGTTGAAAAAGCAATTTTACGTTTATCTGGGTATGAACTTAAGTTCCGTGAAGATGTCCCATATAAAGTAGCTATTAATGAATCTATTGAGTTAGCTAAATTATTTGGTGCAGAAGACAGTCATAAATTTGTGAACGGTGTTTTAGATAAAGCTGTTAAAGATTTACGAGCTTAGTCCCTGATAATAAATTACTTAATTTAAGGGAGCCGGCCACCGCCGGCTTTTTTGTGTATGGACGAATTTGAATTAATCAGCCGTTTCTTCAAGAATAACGGTATTACGCGTAAAGATGTGGATTTAGGTATTGGTGATGATGGTGCTGTTGTAACTGTTCCTGATAATTGCCAATTAGTCGTCACAACAGATACTCTGGTTTCTGGAGTGCATTTTTTTCCTGATATAGATCCGCGTGCTTTAGGTCATAGAGCACTTGCAGTAAATTTAAGTGATTTAGCCGCTATGGGGGCAGAACCGGCTTGGATTTCCTTAGCACTGACATTACCTGAAGCGGATATGCACTGGTTAGAAGAATTTACTGCTGGTATGCATGAAATAGCTGAATATTTTAATGTTCAGATTATTGGAGGCGATACCACTAAAGGACCGTTAACAATTAGTGTTTGTGCTAAAGGCACAGTACCAACAGGAAAAGCTTTAACACGTTCTGGTGCTAAAAATGGCGATTGGATTTATGTTTCAGGCCAATTAGGTGACTCAGGTGTGGCTATTGAAGCACAAAAGGGCAAACACAGTCTTTCAGCAAGACAATTAGAAAGCGTTAAAAAACGTTTTGAATACCCAAGTCCAAGAGTTGCAGCTGGACAAGTATTACGTGGTTTAGCATCGTCAGCGATTGATATTTCAGATGGCTTAATTGCAGACTTACAGCATATTCTAGATTTATCAGGTGTGGGTGCCAGTATTAATGTAGAAAAAGTGCCTGTTTCAGATGTTTTAAAAGAGGCTTTAACTCAAGATGAGTATTTACCCTATGCGTTAGCTTATGGTGATGACTATGAGTTATTGTTTACAGTGCCAGAAGATAATAAAGGCATGCTAGAAATTAACTTGCGCCAATATGGTGTTGATGCTGTTTGCATCGGGCAAATTAAAGGCAATGCAGGTGTAATAGAGCTGTTAAAAAATGAAGAGCGCTTTGAGATTAACGCAAAAGGTTATCAACATTTTTAATAAGGGTGAGTTTTGAGTACAAAAGGTCAGTTTAATTTAAAAAAACCACACCAATTTTTAGCATTAGGTTTTGGTTTAGGGTTAGCACCTAAAGCTCCAGGTACATTTGGTACATTTTCAGCCTTACCATTTATATTTTTAACGGCGCAATATGGCATTGTCATTCAGTTAATTACAGCCTTAGTGATCAGTGTTGTCGGGATTTGGTTATGTGGTAAAACCGCTGATGATGTCGGTGTTCATGATCATGGTGCTATTGTTTGGGATGAAGTCGCTGGCTATTATATTACGATGATAGGCGCTGTGATAAATTGGCAAACCTTGCTTGTTGGTTTTTTGTTATTTCGCTTTTTTGATATCCTAAAGCCTGGACCTATAAAATGGTTAGATAAAAAAGTGTCTGGCGGTTTTGGCATTATGATAGATGATGTTCTTGCCGGTATTTTTTCATTAATTTGTCTTCAAGCTTTAATTAAAGCGGGTTATTTAGTATAAATAACCACTATCGGGATTAATAATCGTAAAAATCATATTTAAGCGTTAGTCGCTATGGCTTTTTAGGATAACAATAAAAGAAGATGTTAAGTGATCAAACAATTTGTGAGATCTAGCTTTTTTGTATTCATTTTTATATTTATAAATACAATCAGTTTAGGTGCCTTTGCTTCAATTAATGATTATGTTGTAAAGCAATGGAGTACGTTAGATGGCTTAGCATCCCAATCTTTAAAAAGTGTTGTTCAAGATAAACAGGGCTATATTTGGATCGGCACACAGTTTGGTCTGAGCCGTTTTGATGGACAACAGTTTACTAACTTCACAACTTCCAATTCAAAATTCTTACCAAGTAACTCTATTAATAAATTACTCTTAGATAGTAAAGGTTTATTATGGGTGGGTACTAAAAAAGGTTTAGTAAAACTAGATCCACAGTCATTAAGTTTTACTCGATATAATGTAAAAGGTCCTGTAAGAGATATTTTAGAAGATAATGATAATCGAATTTGGATTGCTGCAAACGGTTTATATTTATTTTCTCAAGATAAGTTCAAGTCTTTAAATCAAATTATCAGTGGCATATCTTCTAACCGTGATTGGGTAGATCCTCAAGGCCTTTATCGTTCTGATAGAGAAAAACAAAATGCAATCAGCCAACTGATAGGCTCGGTCAATAAAATGGCATTATCCCCCGAAGGGATTTGGTTGATCAATAATCGATTTTTACTACGTCTAACTAATCTTTCAGATGATCCTGGTGCAGCTTTACGTCTTGAAATTACGGCTAAAGTATCTTTACCTGAGCGCCTTGGTCAGGCAATTGTATATGACTTATCATGGATTGATGGCAATCTATATTTAGCCTCAGAACTCGGTGCTTACTTTCTTGATTTTTTAGGGGCTAACTTTTTAGATGTTGCTGAAGAGTTAAGGCCATTTGTTTTACCTCATAGTAATAATAAAGCCGTTTATAAATTTATGAGTGATGCTGACGGTGCGCTTTGGGTTTCATCCTATGGACGTTTATTTTATCGAGATGACACGGGTGATTGGCAATGGATTGAACCAACACAATTAGGGCAAAATATTTGGTTTTCAGATATTTTCCAAGATCGTGAAAAAAATATATGGTTAACCAGTTTAAGTGAAGGGCTATGGAAGGTTCATGCTGGTAATATTAAACGACATAAAACGACTGCTGGCCTTACAGAGTCAATCATGGCAGTGACTTTGTCTCCAGATGGTCAACTTTGGGTCGCAACACAAAGCGGTGTTGGTTATTTTGATGTAAATAATGAGTATGTAAATGAAATTCCTTTATCTCAAATAGGGCGTTCATCAATTAATGATATGTTTTTCCAAGGCTCAAAATTATATTTGGGAACAGATCGTGGTGTTGTTTATTATCAAGATGGTAAGGTAGAAAAACTACCAGGAAGAGCTTTACGCTATAACCCTGTATTGGCTTTAGCGCCTTCTGCTAGTGGTGGGATATGGATTGGCACTGCTCGAGGATTATTCCGACAAGCTTATAGTGGTTTAAAACCATTTGTGTATAACGCATTTTTGGATAGTAAATTTATTACTTATGTAATGGATAAAGGCACCTATGGTTGGCTAGGAACAAGTAAAGGAGCTTACTACTTTACTGATAAAGGAATCGAGCGAACGGGAAGTTCTACGGCATTAGAAGGTGCTTATGTTACAAGTATCTTAGAAGTATCTGATGTAGGCACTTTTATTGGTACTTTAAATGATGGTTTGTTTTATCGAGATTCCAAAAAACAGTGGCGTCAATTTGATATTTCTAATGGTTTACCTTACGGACCCATTTTTAGTTTATATTTCGATGAGAAATTGCACCAACTTTGGGTTAGTACACTTAAAGGTGTATATAGATTACCTGTGATCCAATTCCCCAAAGCGCTTGACAGCTTAAAGGCAGAGCAAGTTATCACTTCGCTCGATCGCCAGTTAGATGGTAAACCAAGTCAATGTTGTGCCGGATATGGCCATGATGCC
>Ga0209292_1006477_pt1 | contig 11489 bp, 10 predicted proteins | sample GOMGulsemesocosm_2_FD_184634 | JGI IMG/M metagenome (GOLD analysis project Ga0209292, IMG submission 184634) | Methane-oxidizing microbial communities from mesocosms in the Gulf of Mexico - GOM9C Gulf of Mexico (SPAdes) (version 2) | ecosystem: Environmental > Aquatic > Marine > Cold seeps...
ATAAAGAACACTTTAGTATTCCAGTGATCACTTCAAATCGAATCAATACACCAGAAGTTGCTGAAGAGGTATTGCAAAATGGTGATGCCGATATGATTTCAATGGCACGTCCTTTTTTAGCGGATGCTGAGTTTGTAAATAAAGCGGCTGAAGGACGAAGCGATGAAATCAATACCTGTATTGGTTGTAATCAAGCTTGTCTAGATCATGTGTTTTTAGGTGAAATGGCCAGTTGTTTAGTTAATCCTCGTGCCTGTTTTGAAACAGAAATTAATATTATTCCTACAAAGACAGTAAAGAAAATTGCTGTCATTGGCGCAGGTCCTGCGGGATTGTCTGCTTCTACTGCACTTGCTGAAGCTGGCCATACAGTGACACTTTTTGATGGCGCAAATGAAGTTGGCGGACAATTTAATATAGCCAAACAAGTCCCAGGTAAAGAAGAGTTTGCTGAAACTATTCGTTATTTTTCTCGTCAACTTGAGTTAACGGGGGTCACTGTAAAATTAAACAGCAAAGTAAGCGCGGCGGCGTTAAATGACAGTGATTTTGATGAAGTTGTTATTGCTACAGGTATAAACCCGCGCACACCTCCTATTGAAGGTATTGAGCACGCTAAAGTATTAAATTATATCGATGTGCTTAGGCATAAAAAAGCCGTAGGTAAAAAAGTAGCGATTATTGGCGCCGGTGGTATCGGCTTTGATGTCTCAGAGTACTTAGTACATGCAGGTGAAGGAACAAGTCAAAATATTGAAGCTTATATGCAGGAGTGGGGCGTTGATATGACTCTGCAGGCACGTGCCGGCATTGAAGGTATGAAAGCAAAAGTATCAGCTCCTGCTCGTGAGGTGTTTTTACTTCAACGTAAAAAAAGCAAAGTCGGAGCAGGTTTAGGAAAAACTACCGGTTGGATACATCGTCTAGGTCTTAAAAACAAACAAGTGAAGATGATACCTTCTTGTGAGTATCACAAAATTGATGACGCGGGTTTGCATTTGACTATTGATGGCAAGGAGCAAATATTAGCTGTAGATAATGTCATTATCTGTGCAGGACAAGATCCGGCAAGAGAGCTAGTGGAAGGTTTGAAAAAGCCATATCACTTAATCGGTGGTGCAGATGTCGCAGCAGAATTGGATGCAAAACGTGCAATTAAACAAGGTTTGGTATTAGCAAGCCAACTTTAGACTAAGCTTAGGGGAAAGGTAAGCTGCTGATTCTTAAAAAGCAGCTTTTCAAACTCAAAATAATAGGTCGATTTATAATGTTTTCATTGTTTTGTATTAAGTCTTATTATTTTGCATGTTAACTAAAGGTGTCATCTTACTACATATGTTGACGATTTCATTACGCAACCATTTGTGTGATTGATGATGCTCTATAGCCCAGTGCCAATTCATAGAGGCAGTAATCTCTGGTGTTTTAAAGGGTGGGATAAACCATATATAATCATCAACATTATGCATTGATTTTAAAACCATGCTTGGCATGATGCATATATAATCGGTCATGCCTACAATTTCGATAACATTTTGAATGCTACTCCCGGTATATTTTATATTCCGTTTACCTTTGAAGAAGGTTAATGCATGGTTAAGCGGATATATATTATCTTTTCTTGGGGCTAATACAGCATGCTCTTCACTTAAATAGTCAGACATTAGCAATGTTTTTTTGTCACTGAATTGTCGGTGATTATGTTTTGCGATGATATACAGATAATCTTCAAACAATGTTTCAGAGTGACAACCTGCGCTTTCTATTTTCATGTAGTCAATATGTAAATCGTATTCACGATCTCTTAAAGATTTTTCTGCATCTAAAAGATTGTTGGAACTTATTTTTAAAGAGACCCCTGGCGCCTTATTTCTGATGGTTTCTACTATTTTTCCTATAAAGTGACGATTATCTATGCCTAAAATATTAATGTGAAACGTTAACTTTGAATCTTCAGGATAAAATTTATCTGATTCAGGCATGGTCGAATAAATGTCTGATAATACTTGACTGACTGTCGGATATATTTCCTCTGCTTTAAGCGTCGGCATCATTTTCCCACCCTTACGTTCAAATAAAGGGTCATTATATAAAGACCGTAACCTTTTTAATGCTTGAGAAACTGCTGGTTGTGTCATTGCTAAATTTTCAGCAGAGTGGCTAAGGTTTTTATCTCGCATTAATGCTGCAAAAATTGATAATAAATTCAAATCAACATTTCGTAAATTTTTGGCCATTGTAGGCTTCTATGATGTTTAACTTAGAATTATCATAAGTTCTACCGTCTTTATTTTCAAGTTACTATAAGTAAAGCTTATAGTGCTACTTGGTTAATTAATTTTTATATATGGCTAAGTAGACGTAAACTTCTTTGCAATGACGATTAAGGCTAAAGATATAGAATTTTCACCTTTAAAATAGACGAATCATCGATATGGTACTATTATTTTTAAGTACATTGTTTTACATCGATTTTCTTCTAAATCAAGTTATAAATATAAATAGGAAATTAATAAATGTTAGATTATTTTGCGTTGTTTTTAGTATTTTTTGTTTTTATTGTTATTTTTTACGGCATTATTGTTATACACGATATTCCCTATGAAATTGCAGTACATCGTGGTCATCCGCACCAAGATGCCATTCATGTAGCAGGCTGGATCAGCTTATTTACCTTAGGTGCTATTTGGCCATTTCTATGGATTTGGGCAACCCTGTATAAACCGGGTGTGGGTTGGGGCATGTTGAATAAAGAAAGTAGTGCTATTAATGGAAATGTTGATAATCAGCTGAATAATCAAATTGCAGATTTACAAAAACAAGTCGCTTTATTAAATGAGCGTCAAGCGCAATTAGATAAGGGAGAAAAATAATGGATTTATTAATTATTCTCACTTATACCGCAATTTGTGTTGTTATTTTTAAAACATTTAAAATACCGTTAAATAAATGGTCTGTGCCAACGGCTGTTTTAGGCGGGGTTTTTATTCTGTCAGCCATATTAATGGTGATGAATTATAACCACCCTTATGCAAAATATGGCAAAGAAGTTTTTGTTAATATTCCTATCGTTCCTCAAGTTTCAGGCACAGTTGCTGAAGTAAATATTATTGCTAATAAAAAAGTAAAGAAAGGCGATATACTTTTTAGTCTACAAAATGAAGAACAAACAATTACTTTAAAAAGAGCAGAAGCTGCTTTAGCTGAATCAAAAAATGCTGTTTTTCAAAAAGATGAAGCATTAGTAGCCGCAATCGCGATTGTAGCAAAAGCAAAAGCAAATGAAGAAAGAGCACAAACTACTTATAAACGTTATAACGATGCTCATGTAGGTGGTGGCAACAATTCTCCTTTTACTCAACAACAAGTGGATAATAAGAAAAAACTTTTCGAATCCGCTCAAGCCTCTACTAATGCAGCTAAAGCTGATGAACGTAGATTACGTTTAGTAACAGAATCAAAGATACTAGGTGAAAATACACAAGTCGCTCAACTGCAAGCAAGTCGAGATAAAGCAAAACTAGATCTAGAACGTACTATTATTAGAGCGCCTGTTGATGGTACTCCCACGCAAATCGCTATTCGCCCAGGTGTAAGAGCGAGTTCACTTCCTTTACGTCCTGTTATGTCATTTATCCCTGATGAAAAAAGACGTTTTGCTGCCGCGTTTTGGCAAAATTCTTTGTTACGTTTAGAAATAGGTATTGATGCAGAGGTTATTCTTGATGCAGTGCCGGGGCATGTATTCACAGGAAAAGTGGTTGATGTCTTACCTGCAATGTCTGAAGGTGAAATTCAAGCGAATGGCAGCTTGTTACCTTCAAGTATGTTAATGCGTCATGGCTTTGTTATCGCCGTTATAGAGTTAGATGAAGATTTAAATGATTATAACCTACCACTTGGTGTGCAGGGGCAGGCGGCCACGTTAAATTACGAACATGATATTTTACACGTCTCATTAGTCAGACGTATTCTATTGAGAATGATGTCGTGGCTGAAATATATTTATCCAATAAAATAAAAAATGAACAAACGAGTAACATAATATCTGCGTTTTAATTAAGAAAACGTAGATTTTAAATTTTAATGTAAACTAGCATAAATAAATGGAGTACTTATATGTACAATAAAACCAAAATGTTTTTAGTTGCTTTAGCTTTTTCTATTAGCGCTTGTAGCTCTACATCAAATGACAATTCGACTGAAGCACCAACAAATAAACATTCAGGATTTTTAAGTGATTATAGTCAGTTGAAGCCCGTTGATGTTGGCGATGACTCACAATTAACGCGTTATATCAGTAAAGAACTGAAAGCGAGAAATTATACAAAGGTAATGTTTGATCCCATTTCTTACTATCCTGCACCTAAAACAACGGATACGGTCTCTCAAGAGGTGTTAGGTGAAATCAGCCAATATTTTAATAAAACACTATCGACAGAAATAGCCAAAGAAATACCTGTTGTTAATAACGCTGAAGAAGGCACTTTACGTTTTAAAATGGCGATTACCGGTGTGAAAATTCTCGATAAAGAACTCGCGTTATATCAATATGTTCCTATTGCCTTTTTGGTTAATGCAGCAAAAGGTGGATTAACGGATGTCGAAGTTCACTTTCAAATTGAAGCAGAAATTGTTGATTCTTTAACCGGTGAAGTTATGGCAAGTGCCGTTAAAAGCGGGGTTGGCGAAACACTTGAAAATGACACAACATCACTTACTTTAGCAAACCTTAAACCGTTAATCGATAAATGGGCGAAGGTAATGCAAAACACTATTAAACAGAGTCTCTAACAAAAACGAGATTTTTAAATGGCCTATCGAGCATTTATGCTTTTATCGATAGGCTTTTTTTATGAATTAGCATGAGATTTTTAAAGAAGGTAATAAAAGTGACGATTAAAAAATATACCGCCATAGTTAACTTATCTATATTTATTACTCTAGGTTGTGTTTCGAATGTTGTTTTTTCAGCAGACGAAAAGAGATTAAATGATTGTTTATTAAGTGAACTTAAAGTATCTGCTGATGATATATCAGTAAAACAACTTTATTTGCTCTGTGAAAAAAGGCTCAGTGAGCATGAAGTCACTAATAACCCCGTCAAGATAGGCGCAATATCTCGGAGAATAATACAAGAAAGTAAAACAGAGTTTGACCCTTATGTACTTACTCCTCATAAAATGAATTATATATTGCCTGTGCTTACGACGGACAATATAAATAAAGCCGCTTACAATGATTTTGCCGAGTGGTCTGATAATTTAGAAGATTTAGAGTCTAAGTTCCAAATTAGCTTAAAAGTTCCCATGAACCCTGAGGATATATTTGTAAATGGTGATGCTTTATTTTTTGGGTTTACCCTTAAATCATGGTGGCAGATATATTCAGATAATATTTCCAAGCCTTTTAGGGAAACAAATTATCAACCTGAAGTATTTTATTTGGCACCTTTAGACTGGCATCCGTTAGGAGGTAATACAGGTGTAATGGTTGGTTTAGAGCATCAATCTAATGGTCGAACCCAGTTACTATCACGCAGTTGGAATAGAGCTTATTTGAATTTTCTTTATGAAAAAGATAATTTTGCTTTATCATTCAAACCTTGGTTTAGACTAAGTGAAGACGATAAATTGAATGAGTCTGATGCCGAAGGAGATGATAATCCTGATATTGGTGATTATATGGGCCATTTTGAATTATCTGCTATTTATAAAACGGCAGATTATGAATTCTCGATTCAAGGTCGACAAAACTTTTCTGAACATCATGGCGGGGTAGAGCTTGGTTTTACTTTTCCATTATGGGGCAAACTGAGAGGTTATGCTCAATTTACCAAAGGCTACGGGGAAAGCTTAATTGATTACAATCATGATCAACAAAGGTTTGGACTTGGTATTGCTTTAACAAACGTTCTTTAACGCTTAATTTATCTTCTACCTAGGGATTTATGGTAATTAATCATTTATCCTCAGGTAATTAGTGTCCAAAAATCAAAATTAGATGTCAATCATTAATCAAATTACGCGTTTAGGATCCCCATGGTTCGAATATTTAATATTTTTATCTTAATAACAAACTTAGTTTTCTGTTCACGCTCTCTCGCACAAGATTTAGAACCTCGAAGATGGACACCTGTGCCATTGGGAATGCAAGTTTTTGGTGTTGGATACGGTTATGCTGGTGCAGATATTGAATTTGACCCTGTTATGCAAGTTAAAGATGCTGAATTAACCTTACAAGTTGTTGGTGCCTCTTATGTAACATCATTTAAAATTGCTAATAAATTGGCTCGTTTTGATGTCACAATTCCGTGGGCAAGTGGAAAATGGCAGGGGGTATTAGCAGATCAACCAACCGAATTACAGCGTAATGGTTTTCTAGATCCAGTGTTTCGTGTTTCTATTAATTTATTAGGCAGTCCAGCTTTAAAATCAGATAAGCTTATACCTTATTTACGAGGAAAAGAATCTAATACTATTGTCGGAGCTGCTATTTCAATAACCGCGCCCTTGGGGGAATATCATAAAGATAAACTCATTAACCTTGGTAAAAATCGTTATACAGTAAGACCACAAATTGGTTTATTACATACACAAGGAAAATGGTCTTATGAGTTAACGGGATCCATATTTATATACAGCGACAATGATGACTTTTATGTTGGAAAACTTCGTCAGCAAAAACCGCTTTATGCTCTTCAAAGCCATGTTATTCATAGTTTGGAACAAGGTAAGTGGATTTCAGTAAGTGTTGGTTATGGCATAGGAGGCCAATCTACTATTGAAGGGATAAATAAAAATGATAAAAGGCATACATTACTCAGTGCCGTTTCCTTTGGTATGCCCATAAGCAGAACACAATCAATTAAAATTGCTTATATTAATCAAAAATCAAACTCTTCTACGGGCCTTGATTCAGATTCATTAGCACTTGCTTGGTCTAAGCGTTTTTAATTCTACTCATTTATCGATTTAGGGGAAGTTAAAAACAAAGCAAAAAAAAGCGTTTACTTGATATCAAATAAACGCTTAAAAAACATGAACATCAAGGGGGATAAACGTTCTCGTACTATAAGAACGCTGATATCCGTTAAAGTTCCATTCATTTAATTATTCTTTTCAACAAAGTACTCATGCTTATTTTACTTAATATTCTAATGTGAAAATTTTAATTGCCTATTTTGATAAACATGTACATTATCCAAATAACATTTCTTGTTAACAAAGATAAATAGTACCGATGTCGAGATACATATTAGCCATAGATCAAGGTACAACCAGCTCAAGAGCCATACTTTTTACTAAGCAAGGTAAAATACATGCCGTTGCGCAGGAAGAATTTGATCAGCACTTCCCCCAAGATGGTTGGGTAGAACATAATCCAAATGATATATGGAAAACAGTCCTTAGCACTTGTCGAAAAGTACTTGAAGATAATAAGGTACAAGCTAAAGATATAGCTACTATCGGAGTTACTAATCAACGAGAAACTACTTTAGTATGGGACCGAAATACCGGTGAACCACTTTATAATGCAATTGTTTGGCAAGACCGTAGAACTTCAGAGTATTGTGAATCAATTCAGTCTCCTTATATAGAAACACTTATTAATAATAAAACAGGGTTGTTGTTAGACCCATATTTTTCAGCGACTAAAATTCGTTGGATACTAGAAAATGTTCCTGATGCTAAAGACAAAGCTAATAAAGGTGAGCTTGCCTTTGGCACTGTTGATAGTTATTTATTGTGGCATCTCACTAACGGTAAAGTGCATCGAACTGATGCGACTAATGCCTCTAGAACGATGATTTTTAATATTCATGAACAAGAATGGGATCAAGAATTACTCGAATTATTTGATATTCCAGCCTCTATATTACCTGAAGTAATGGATTCATCAGATGATTTTGGATATACCGAAAGTTCATTGTTTGGTGTGGAAATTCCAATTTTAGGTGTGGCAGGAGACCAGCAGGCAGCTTTATTTGGTCAAGCGTGTTTTGATGAAGGAATGGCAAAAAGTACTTACGGTACTGGTTGTTTCTTAATGTTAAATACTGGCAGTAAGGCCTTAAAATCGAATAATAAATTATTGACTACGGTTGCGTATCGATTAAATGGAAAAACCACCTATGCCATTGAAGGCAGTATTTTTATGGCTGGGGCAACAATTCAATGGATCCGAGACGGACTTAAATTAATTAGTAACGCCTGTGAAACTGAGTCTATTGCTGAAAATATGCCATTAGACCACGGTGTTTTTTTAGTGCCAGCATTTACCGGTTTAGGCGCTCCTTACTGGGATCCAAATGCACGCGGTGCTATTTTAGGATTAACGCGTGATTCAGGTATAAATGAAATTGTGACTGCTGCTTTGCAATCAGTGTGTTATCAAACAAAAGATTTACAAAAAGCAATGGAAAGAGATGGTCTTAGACCTTCGCTAATACGTGTCGATGGCGGAATGGTTGCCAATAATTGGTTACTCAGTTTTCTCTCAAGCATTCTTGGCGCAACCGTAGACCGTCCTGAAATTATTGAAACTACAGCATTAGGGGTAGCATATTTAGCAGGGCTCAAAGCAGGAATATTTAGCTCAACAGAAGAATTGGCGGATATGTGGCATTGCGATCAACGTTTTACGCCTGATATTGATGACAAGCAGCGTAATGCATTATATGGAAAATGGTTAGGCGCGGTAAAAAAAGTACAGAGTTAGTTTTAAGTTTATCGTTAACTTATTTATTTAATTGTCATGCTTAAGTATTGAGAATTGACTGGGTAATTAGTCTTCAAGCACTACTTACCCACTTATTTGTTAGCTTTTAAAACAGGTCTTAATAAAGCTTAACCTTCTAATTGAAAAGTTAATCCTGCATTCTCTTGTAAACGGTGGATTAATAAAGCACCCAGCGCTGAAGCGGGTGTCCAGATACCACCACTGGCAGCATCTAAATTTTTCAATAAACAAATAGCGCTTTCACTGATCATTTTACAGGTTGAACCGTAGCCAGGATCTTTATCACCTTTAACGCTCGCCATTAATACTTCGCCGTCGTTGTTAGAACCAGCAAATAATACATCGTAAAAACCCGTTTCACGTGATTCTTTTGAAGGGCCATCACCCGGTTTCATAGGATCGTTTGCCATTGATTTATCAGCTGCAACCATCTTCGCCATACCTTCACCTTTATCGCCAGGACCGGTGAGCATCATTTCGTCATAAACAAATTCTTCACCATATTCATGAGCCAATAAATAGTTGCTGCGATGTATATTTTTCGTATTAATCGTCGCCATAACAAAAGGTGCCGACCAACTGTTAAGATCTTCATCAAAAATTGGAGCCATACCTGAAGGCTGCTCTGGACCTGTAAACGACTCTGTTAAGGAAAATGGGTTGGTGAGTACTTTTATTAATTCAGGATTTTTGGCTGCTGCTTTCATCGTTAAACGGAAACTTTCCAATGTACCACCAGAGAAAGTTCCTTTCATTGCGCGTACACGACCTTTAATACGTGACATTGGTTTACCCAATTTAGTGATAGATGCTTTTTGTAGAAAATATATACCTAAATCAAAAGGAACTGAATCAAAACCGCACGAGAACACAATACGTGCACCACTGGCTTTTGCTGTTTCACCGTGAGCAGCAATCATTTCATGCATCCAAGCAGGTTCGCCACATAAATCTACATAATCAGTACCAGATTCACTACACTCACGCACGAGGTCGGAACCGTATTTCTGATATGGGCCAACAGTGGTTAATACAACTTGTGTACTATTAACCATCGCCTTAACTGATTCTGGGTTTTCAGCATCCGCTATAACAAAAGGCACATCACTAGGAATACCCATTTCATCGCGTACTTGAACAAGCTTCTCTTGACTACGCCCAGCCATAGCCCATTTTACATCGCCATTGACGCCGTATTGCTTATTTAAATATTCACACACTAAACGACCTGTATATCCTGTTGCGCCGTATACTACGACACCAAATTTAAGATTTGTAGACATATTATTACCTTTTGTATAAACGTTATTTAAGAAGTTAAGCGTTATTATTTACGTGTGATCACTAACCATTGACTAAGAATACAAAGCAACTTCTTCATGAAGTACATCAGCCAACAAAGGGCTAGATTCTGAACGTGCAAAAGCGTCATCAATCGCTTTAAAACGTTTCTGTAATACCTTTCTATAGTTCGGATGTGTGAAAATATAAAGTTCTTTATTATTCACAGCTTCAACAACCCGTTCTCCAACAAGTTTTGGAGATAATCCGTTATCAATGACTTTCTGCATATGTTTGGCCGCAGCAGAACTATTTTGATGACCGCTATTTTCTTTTTCGGTTTTAAGGTCTGCTGGCTTGTTACGGTTAGATAAATTAATACGCGTTTTAACAAAAGCTGGGCAAAGCACAGATACCTGAATGTTGTGGGGTTTAAGTTCTGAATACCAACTTTCAGACATACCCACGACAGCAACTTTTGTTGCGGTATAAGCACCTGCTGTTGGAATTCCCATCATACCTGCCATCGAGGCTACGTTAATCAACCAACCACCTTCACCATGAAGTTTCATTAACGGTACCATGGTTTGCGTGCCATAAATAACACCCATAAGGTTAACGTCAATTACCCAACGCCAGTCCTTATCGTCTGTTTTCTCGATACTGCCTGGATTGCTACCTACACCAGCATTATTTACCAACATATGAACTTTGCCAAAACGTTCTAGGGCTTTGCTTGCGACATTTCCCCATTGACCAAGGTTAGTTACATCCATTTGAACAGATAGGACTTCTATTCCTTCTTTTTGTAATTTCTCTTGGGCAATTTCAAGTTGAGAAGCATCAATATCCGCTAACACTATATTCATGCCTTGCTTACCCATAGCTTGAGCTATACCAAAGCCGATGCCTTCAGCACCGCCACTAATTACTACTGTTTTACCAAAAAATTGATTCATTAGCATGACCTTAAAGTTGTGATTTTTATGTATATCTATTTGATCGACATGTTTGTTTTGTATGAAATTATTGAACTGATTAATTAAATACTATCCATTAAGACTATTTCAGGGGCAGTAGTTAAATACAGTGACATTTGCTGAGCAAAGTTTCGGTAATGGTCAGTTTTAGCATGGCTCTGTAATGCTATTTCATCAACATATTGTTCTAGTACTATATAGGTTTGGGCATTTTCACGAGTCCGGTGTAAAGCGTAGAACAAACACCCCTTTTCATTGGTAAGTACTGCAGTGACTAATTGTTTAAAAATAGTTTCAAATTCTTGATTCTTACCGTTTAATACTTGTAATTTTGCTGTGACGCCAATAGCCATTATTATTCCTATTTGGTTGGAGTTTGATGGTTAACTCATTTGAAATAGCTTAAATTTTATCTTCCCACAACCGATATCAAATCAAAAATTCTAAATTTGAATGCACTACTATAAATAGAAGTAATAAAGACGC
>Ga0209292_1006480_pt1 | contig 11486 bp, 6 predicted proteins | sample GOMGulsemesocosm_2_FD_184634 | JGI IMG/M metagenome (GOLD analysis project Ga0209292, IMG submission 184634) | Methane-oxidizing microbial communities from mesocosms in the Gulf of Mexico - GOM9C Gulf of Mexico (SPAdes) (version 2) | ecosystem: Environmental > Aquatic > Marine > Cold seeps...
TTTCACCACCGGAGAGCGTCGCGACAGAGCGCACCTTGCCGGTATAAGCATCATCCACTTCTAACTCCAAACCAGATGCTTTATTACCTTTAGCTCGCTGCTCTTTTCTCAGCAACTGATAGCGCCCTTTGCTCATCACCTGTAGGCGCGCACTGGCCTCTACTAATACATCATCTAACAAAGCACTAAGCACGAACCGCTGCAGACTCAACTTATCACCAGTAGCACCATTGGCGACATCTGATAAAGTGCCAACGACTTTATACTTCGCCTCAAGCGCTGCACTCTTGCTTGCCGCTTGGGCAATTTGATCTGCACTGCTGGACAAAGTCGCTAATTGCTTATCTAAAGCGAAAAACTGCTGCTCAGTATTTTTTTGCACTGACAACAACTCATCTAACTGTTTCGTTAAAGCCTCAACATCAGGCTTTTGCGCATCACCAACCGCTGCCTGTTGGCTGCTAATAGCCCCCTCTATCTGCTTGCGGTTTAGCTCGTAAGTATTTATTTCCTCTCGTAAAAGACCTTGCTCATGTAAATCTACACTGGCTTGCAAATACTCAAGCTCGATATTAAAAAAGCTACCCTCAAGTGCCTGCACCCAAATCTTTTCACACTCAAGCAAACGTGACTCAAACTCTTTAATGGATGCCTGCAATGTTTCCAACTTCGCTTCACACGCTTTAAAATCTCCTTGAGCTGACAGGTATTGGGCGGCCAGCGCATCATACTCCTGCTCAAAATGACTTAATGAGTCTTTGCATATGGTCACCGCTTTTTCTAGCGCGCCAGCCTCTCGATAGGCTTCTGGTAATTGGGACTGACACTGCACGATGGCATTTTCCAGCACCGCCGTTGACTGTGACATCTGAGCGAGCATTTTTGCTTGCTCTAGCTGCAAACTCTCCGCTTCAACCTGCAGCAGAGCTAACTGCTGTATTTTCTTTTGCGCACTTCGCACATGTACTTTTTGATCGCCTAATAAGGTAATTTCTCGCTGTGCTTGTTTGCGCACCCCTTGCCAATAATCAATGCCTTGAGCATCATTATCGGCTGCAACAATCGCTGTTTGCTGCTCAAGCAATCTCACTTTCAGCGCCTTAAACTCAGCATTGGCAGCAGCGTACGCATCCCGTTGCTTGTTTAGCTCCTGCTCCCATTTTTGCGCTTCACTTTTAGCGTGTTCTATTTGTTCTACACTCACCAACGCCTGAGTACTCACCGCTTTATTGGGGTGTACCGCCGAGCCACATACAGGGCAAGGTTGGTGGTCTTTTAGCTGCAGCGCCAAACGCTGCGCTTGCGATAAATGCCATTGCATTTCAAGCTCAACCACTATCTTTTGCTTATGCACCACATCTTTACTGAGCTTAAGACCTGAGGCTTTCAACACACCCAGCTGATTTTGCTTTGCTAGCAACTCTCTCTCGATGCTTGCTATATCAGCTAAGTGCTTAATTTTTTGCTCAGCCTGAACCAGCTTCACCCCAGGATCTGCGAGTTGCTCTATCTGCTGCTGCGAATCAATTATCGATTGATTAAGCTTAGCCTGCTCTGTTTTTAATTCGGTAATTTGACCTTGAGTAACCGCTAAATGATCGCCTGCTTGCTGCTGCTCTTTTAAACCCTTTTTTAAACTTTGATGATATTGATTGAGCTCAATAGCCGTCTTTGAAAAACGATTAAAATCGATCAGTTCTGCTTTGGCCTGATCCATTTTCTGCTTGATTAATGGGGATTGTTTTTGGGATTGCTCAGCTTGCTCTAACAATTTTTTGGCTTTGAGCAACTCTACTTTGCAAAGCTGGGATAAATCTTGTGCACTTTCTAGCTGCTGTTTTTGCTGCTGCTTATGTGTGAAAGCAGGCGTAATTTTTTGCGCCTCTTCAGCTCTCAGTAAGCGGTTTTTGACCGCCATCATGTGGTTTTTTTGCAACTGCAAGTTTTGCTGTTGGATCAATAAGCTCTGTAGTTGCTCAAATGCACGATCTAACCCTTTCGCCTGCTCCAGTGATTTTGTCGCATTCAGCGCTTGTCCCTGAGCGGCTAACATTTGCTCACTCGCTTTCGCCGTCTGATCCTTCAGGCTGACAATTTGCGCATTAAGCGCATCTGTACTTTCTAAATCATGAACTTTAAGCACATCGAGCTTTAGGCGAATCAAATCGCCAACTTCACGCTTAAGCGCTAACGCCTGCTCTTTTAGCTGATTTTCAATGCGCTTATAAATATGTGTGGAGAACAACTTACCAAAAATGGCTTCACGATCTTTTGAATCAGCCATCAACAACTTTCTAAACTGTCCTTGGGGCAATACCATTACTTGCCGGAATTGATCGACATTAAGACCGGTTAACAACTCTATTTCACGGGTTGCCTCCGTTACCTTTTGCCCCACGATAACGCGTACATTTTCACCTTGCTCATCCACCAGCCATAATTGTGCTTCCGCTGACTGACGCGTTACTCCATCGCCTTTGGCCTTAGGTCGCAATTGTTCAGGCACTCGCCGGATAGCGTAGAAATTATCACTGATCGCGAAATGTAGCTCTACTTGGGTCAGTATTTGTGAACCGGCATGATCACAGCGCATTTGCGTGGCATCGCGTTCATCCCCTGTGGTTTTTCCATAGAGCGCAAAGCAAATGGCATCAAGTAATGTTGTCTTACCGGCACCGGTGACACCATTAATCAAGAAAAGCGGCTGCTCTCCCAACGCTCTAAAATCGACAACCTCAGTACCTGCAAAGGGACCAAAAGCACTCATGCTTAGTTTTATTGGCCTCATTGAGCTTCTCCGTCATTTTGTAGCTTTGTAATAACGTCACTCACCAATGCGCTTTCGTCTTCGCTTAGGCCTCTATCTAACACTTGATTGAAAAAGTCACCAAACATTGCCAGTTCACTGGCACTTTTTTGTTTAGGCTGTACTTTTGCCGCGGATTTTGACGCCATCAATCCAGGTCGTTCTAAATGTAAAATATTTGGGTAACGCTCACGCAACTTACCCATCACATCCAATATAGCGTGCGAGTCCGTCAATTTTATCAGTAGGTAATCATCCGCATGAGGGTCTGTTAAGGCAAGTTCCAAGATAGTCGCCAACTCACCCTCAATACTGCGCATATTACGCAGCGGCGCTAAAGGTATTTGTTCAATTTCGCACTGCCCAGCAGCATCTAGCTCTACAATCACCACCGATTTGATATGTTTTTCTTCAGAGAAAGAATATTTAAGCGGTGAGCCTGAGTATCTAATACAATGACGCCCTTTAAACTGCCGTCCGTGTAAATGTCCAAGTGCTACATAATCAAAACCATCAAAGTGCTGCCAATTAACTCTATCAGCACCGCCAATAGACAATGGTCGTTCAGATTCTGACTCGCTACTACCATCGATAAAGCAATGGCTTATCGCGACATTGCGCTGCCCTTTTTTAAAGTTGCCTCGCACAGTTTCACACAAATGCTTGATAGCATCATCATGTGTACTGATCTCTTGGGTAAAAACACTGCGCACTGTGGCTGGGTCTGCGTAAGGAAACCCCCAAAACGCAATTTCTCCCACTGTATCTTTAAGGATGACCGGCTCAGAAATTGATTGCAGCTCACCTAAAATATAGAGCCCTGTTTGCTGTAATTGGCGTGAGGCAAAGCCCAGGCGTTGTGCACTATCATGATTACCTGGAATAATAATCAGCGGAATATTTAGCTGATTAACGATTTCATCGACGATGCCATCTAATAACTCAACGGCGCTGGCAGGAGGCACTGATCTGTCGTAAATATCACCGGCAACCAAAATAGCATCAACTTTTTGTGATTGCGCTATTTCAATAATTTGCTTAAGTATAAAGACTTGATCATCTAATAGAGAGACATTGTGAAAGGCACGCCCAATGTGCCAATCCGAGGTATGTAAAAAACGCATTGAATATTATTTTAGATCCTGCACTGCTGGTTATAAAGCGTGACAAACTCACGATATTGGTCCATATCTAGCACTCTTGGTGCGCTCAATTGCTCAGCGACTAACTTGTCGTAGCATCTTGAACTGGGATCAATAACTTTGCGCGATTCGTCCCGAGTAAAAGCCACTTTAGTATATTCGACGTCACTAGAGATAAGATCGTAAGTTTTAGTGATAACGCCCGCACAGGCATACGCTTGATAGTTATTAGGCTTAAACGATATGGTATCCAGAGCGTTTGTAGCTGAATCATCAGCAAAGGTCATTATCTGATTCACCGTAGCATTGATATCAACTTCAAGCTTTGATTCAGAAACAAGTCTTGCAGCATTTACGCCACCAAAGCAGCGATCTCCACCATCTTCAATCGTGGTGAGAAAATCCCTTGTCAGCTGTGTACCTGCAATACGCCCTACGAAGTATATTGAAGTTAACGGATTCGCCTGCTGTTTATTGTAAACAAGCAGTAAATCCATCGAATTATCCAGCGAACCTATAGGCTTGTAAGCCATATAGCCGTCATCTTTATTACGACTGGCAAAATACGCCCCTTGCGAAGTTTTAGTGACTTTAATTTTGCGCTGATCATAGGCGCATTTTTGCATATCCAACGCCCCGCCATCACGCTCCCAGCCCTTCAGCTTTTCTAGGCACAAAGGATGGTATTTAGCGACGGAATCAGGACCTGCAAAACTAGGACCTGCCACCGTGGCAGTCGGTACTAAAACACAAGTACTTAAAAGAGATACAACTGACATCCTTACTTTATTGCTGATTCCCATAAGATCCCTAGATTGTTCAAAAAACACCTATCATACCTGTTCACCACCATTTGAGCATCAACATTTTGAACCAAAGCAGCGCCTTGCAAACATCTTAATATTTAAACAGAATATCACCCCTTGCACGCATATCTATATAGGTTATCGTGAATAACTAATGTTATAATTTTTCCTCGCAACATAATAACGACAACCCCTTCAAGAGCTAACTTTATGAGCCCGGTATCTAACCCTTCAAATGACATTGTCATTGTTGGTAATTCTTCAGACAATCCTTTTGCCATCGACGTCGCTTATGCCATGGGTCAAAACCATGACATTGCCGATATGATTGGCATGAAAGCTTTCACCAACACAGAATTTTGTCCAAGATTTATTTCTGACGAGCTCGACTTCACCAGCATTGGCAAAAGCTTGCTGGGTAAAACTGTCATTATTGTCAGCACCAGCAGTTTAGTTAAGACCCGCCAAGAGTTGGCAATGAGTAATTTTTTCATTGCTCGCGCAGCGAAAGAAAACGGGGCTGACAGCGTCATACTGCTTGAACCTGATTTATTTTTCAGTGCACAAGATCGCGGTGCACACTCTTATTTAGGTAACACTGAAAACGAGCGCAGCCAAGAAGATCTAAAAAAATTCGACGGCCAGCCATTCACCTCCAAGCTATACGCGCAAATGCTTAAGCTTTCAGGCGTAGACAAAGTACTTACCGTTCACAACCACTCATATTCTGTACAGCAGATTTTTAGCGAAGTATTTGAAGGTCAATTCCACAACCTTATCCCGTACGAAATTTATGCTCACTACTTGCTTAACTCAAACATCATTGAATGCGGTCCACAAGGTGAAGGTTTAGCTCTTTGCGCTCCAGATAAGGGCGCTCGTGATTTTGTTAAAGAAATGTTCTTAAAACTGGGACTGCCGAAAGCGAAGTTCATATTGCTGGATAAAGAGCGCAACTCCGAGCATAAAGTGAGCATTACCCTACATGCCGAAAGCGAAAACACCTTTGACGAGCTTGAAGATTGTAGCATCGTATTGTTCGATGACATGGTGCGTACTGGCGGAACAGTGGTTAAATCTTGCCAGTTTTTACAGCAACTAGACCCAAAGCGTACTATCTTTGCCGTCTCACATTTTTATGCCTCTGATGAAGGTCGAGAGCGCATGGCGAACAACGCACTTGATGAAATACTGACCCTTAACACACTACCGACTATCCTCAACAGAGACGTACAAGGTCGACTGCGTAAAAAATTAGTGGTTTTAAAAATTGAGAAGTGGTTGGCGCAAGAACTTGGTAAAATTTTAGACTTACCATTAAGCAAAGAAGACAATCCGTATAAGATCGACATGTCTTCAAAGAACCCTAGATTCACCCGAAAAATCTGGTTCGCTGATCAACTTGATTCTTTAAAATCTGACAGCGCTATCTAACTGTTGTTGATTTTTACAACAATAAAAAGGCGCTTATTACAGCGCCTTTTTTTGATCTTTGACTGGCTTTAAGGCCTCCTAATCAGGCAGCATCATCGGCTACCTGCTTCTTTTTTGGCGCCGCTTTATACACACCGTTTTCACTGAATTTTTGCCACCCCCACTGCAACCAAGCGATCAGTGATACCGACAGCCAAATAGACCATAGCAACATCAGTATTTGGTAACTCCACATAGGCACACTAACCACACTTGTCTCTGGCAGGTACTTTATAACCAAGTCTTGGTACCAATTCATACTGGTTGCGTATGAACCATTCCCTGTTACTTGCATATCAGGCGCCCCAAAGATCAAACTTTGTGCAACTGAACCTACCAATGCCAAGATCATAATGGCGCTGCAACCGCCTATAACTATTTGCAATGCATTGTAACGCCAGCTAAGGCTTGCATCATTAATCAGCGAACTGCGCTTTGCCAGCAACACAAACCACAGCACAACCAACAAGGTGATTGGCCAAAAACTCGTGGCAATACCTGCACCTAACAGCATCCACTGCCAACTTTTAAGTGGTGACCAAGGCATTCTTCCCAAGCAGAATCCCGCACCAATAATTAACAACAAAACACCCCAAAATAAAATCGCAGGGCCAATTAACGGCCCACTCACAGCTAACACCCAACGATTCGCTGGCAGTATTGTTGCGAGATTGACATTGCTCGCATTGGCCAACTCAAGTATTGGAGTATGTGTTACTAAAGATAGCGACTGAGGTTGTGTCCACTCAACGACAAAGCGTGCACTGCCTGAAGGTACTGGTAGCAATACCTGTTCATTTTCTTGAGTAAATATAATATCTCGACCATTGAGCGATACTTTAGAGACTTTTGCATCAGCAGGTAGTTTAAGCGGATAATCACTGCCTCGACTCGCTCTAAACGCCATCATTAAAGTTGTTTTGGAGCGCGCTTTAGCCACCTCGTGTATCAGATCAACTTGGTCTATGGCGAAACTCATTCCCTCAATGGCCACTGGCTTTTCTATGGCCAAACTCAATGTATCACCGGGTAATGGGCGCCATAGTAAACGCGCATCAGCCGTTTTAACCGGCAGTACGCCCCGATGAGTAATGTGCCATTTATGAGAGGGCTGTAACTGCCAAGTCTCATAGCTATTAACGGATTCAGCGGCGATCAGTTCTAGCACTGATTGACGTTTTAGATCTGAGCGATAAGAGATGCTCGGCATGTTAATCGAGAAATTCAATTGCGCTTTGTTACCTTTTACCAATACTTTGTCACTGATAACAAACTCACCATCGAGTAGATCAACACTGACGCTCATCGCCCCCCTCAAGGGAGCTATGCGGCTCACTGTCGTTTCGATACTCCAGTCAACGTCAAATTTAATCACCCGATCGACACGTACTAATGGCGCTATAGGTAAAGGTGCCAGCTGTGTTTTAGCACTATCATCCTGCTGTTTTTTCAATCGCCTTAGTACTAAACTACCTTGGGTTAAACGCCCATTCTCAATACCTAACACCCGCCAAATATCGCTGCTAAAGGTGACTGCCTGTGGTAACTCATTAAATGCCAAGGCCATTTGCGACAGACTAAGCGCATTGATTGTCATACTGATACGATGTTCACCTGCCTCTAGCTGCAAATAAGCCCGTCCTTTATGCTTCATGTAAAAAGGCGTTATTTGATCATCTACCAAGATAGTCGCGCTGGTTAGCTTATTGAGATTAACCGGCAACTGAAAAGGTGATTTTGCTAAAGCAACTACTTTCATGTCCAATACAATGCTCTGGTCAGTCGCTTTAATTTTCAGTGAACTTAAACCTAAGCAATCAGGTTCGCACTTCTGTGGAGCATTTAGACGTTCGAAATACTCATCCAATAAAGCCTGATCAGGGAATTCACTGGCCACACTGAAGTGCGCTGTCATAGCACTAGAGCATAAAATAAGCACCCATACTAGAAGCTTCAATTTAACAAAGCCGCCTTCGCCTTTAGTGGGTGACTCTTTATCAGAACCCGCTTGAGCTACCGTTTTTTGACTGTTTTTATTTGCATACCGGGTAAAACCAGTAAACAAATTCGTGCGCATTAAAAAGAAACCTAGCGCTATAAACAAAATAATTCTCAAAACATTCAAAAAGCGGTTTAAAGCTGGCGGCATGACGATTAACGTAAACTGCTGCTCTTGCACAACAGGGCCGGCAAAATGTAAGCGCACTTTATTCCATTGCCAATTAGGCAAACCAGGGCCTGTTTGTACAATTTCATTTTCCTGATAATCACTTTCGTACTGTTTAATAGGTTCACGCGTTTTATTGAAACTAGGGGCAGAGCGAACCACAGATGACAACTTTTGGGGCACCTGTACCATTCTCTCTAACTCTTGACTCTGCATTTGTGCACCACGATCAAACTGCATCTCATCCAGCGTAGCCTTGTGAGTCATGATGCGGCTATTTTTTTCAAGTTGAGGATAAATAGCGAGTCTTGCCTGCTGTACAGCAAAAGGCAAAAAACTCAGCATGACAATCACCAATGAGAACTGATAACCATACACCACCCGCTTACTCCATTTGTTAACGGGCAGTTGACGCACAATACTGTGCAACCCTAGCACTACCAATAGTAGCAATATGCTGGGGGCGTCAGTGACATTATGAATAGCTAAAGCATAAGCTAAGCCCGTTAAAGCTGCGCTTAAGCTGTATTGTTTAAATAGAAATGCCACAAGCAAGATAACAATGAAAATTTCCCAAAGCTGCCAACTCGATAGATAATCGTTGGAGACACTGCTTGCACCTTGCGCACTGAATATGGAGTAACCCGGCGGTAAGTTAATCTCCACCCTAACTTGATTAACTTCACTCAACCATGGGCTTACAGAGATAGCCCCACGTTCAACACGACCCAGTGATTCAATATTCGCCTTACCAGGCAACAGCTGCACTCCTTGATCCCCATTGATGCTAGTCACTAATATTGGCTGCTGGTTAATCGTCACTTTACCGGTGCTGTACCCCACATTTGCACTTAATCGACTTAACTGCCCGACCTTACCGGTTAACGCATCGTTGGCGGTAAAACCCGCACCGTCAAAGTCCAACCACAATTGACGCTTGAGCGTTAAGTCATTCGTATTAGGGCTGACATCACCGCGGCTTTTTTGAACCAGTTTTAGACCTTGCTTTGGCGTAAGCAGATAACTGCTATATTGCTTCCAGCCTCTGGGCATATTCGTTTGATTAACATCAATGGCCGCGCCTTTTACATCCACTATACGCACAGCTCTATCTTGCACTAGTGCCCATATTTCTTGAGCGGGCCAGTTTTCACCTTGCTCCATACTAAAGACTTGAGACTTTTGGTTATAAAATTGATTATCGGCCGCTAAAATGTGCGCCTTTATATAGACAACATGGCGACCCGGTTTTAGCTGTATATCCGCAGTTCCATCATCATTAATGCGCAGCGCCAATTTTGATCGAATAGAACTTATTTCAAACCCTTCTGGGATAACTCTAGATAACCGTGTTAAGCGCGTATCGCCAGCCACATTCAGATCCAATTGGGTCTCTAGCGTTAATGGATAGCCATCTTTAAGTAACCGAAATACTTGTAACTTCAAACTGTCCGAACTTTTCACTATTTTCTTGGGGGTAACATTTAATAACAACCGATGATTTGCAATACTCGGCTGCGCCACCAACTGCATGTCTAAGATTAATTTTACAAAGGTAGTCTCTGGACTTAGTTTTAGATCTATCGGCGCTTTAGTATGAATAATGGCGCCACTAATACTGTACTGCCCTTTTTCCAGCAATAAGGCAGGTTGACCTTTGCGCATGATAACCGGTGCAGCCAAGCCGTTGACTTTAACCCTTTCAGGCCAAGCCCCCGCTTCACCTGGCAAAGAGATCCAACTGGTCTTTTCTATTAACGCATGTTGGGAAAAGAGCGTCTGATGGCGACTCGATTCAATCTCTAATTGAGACAGCCATACACACTGGCGCTGGTTTCCTTTTACGCCACTTGAGCACGCTAACTCAGGGTGTCCGGCCAACACCCAGCTGCGCCACTTTTGTAGTGATTCAGGCACATCGACGCTAGCAGGTGCTGCGTTTATATTCACCGAAATAATGAACAGACAAAATATCTTCAATAAAAAATGCATATAATTCCTTTTAAACAGACCAGAATAAAACTATGTAACAGCCCCAGATAGAGCAAAAATTTTAATTATTTCCCTTACCCTCGAAAACCAACCTATAATATATTGATTTATAAGTTAATTCATTATCATATAGATTATAGTTTGCTACCTATTTCGACAATTCATGAACCAGTGCTGGAAGCTCACTCATACAGCTTATTTTAAAATCAAACGATAGACTACCGTAGTGATCCTTAGGGTCATATAATCCGTTGGCATACCCGCAGCCTTACCTGCGCTAACACCAACAGGTGAATCTTCAACGACGAGGCACTCCTTTGCTTGAACACCCATTTGAGCAGCACCATGCAGAAAAATACCCGGTTCAGGTTTCCAACTCTCTACCTCATAAGCGCTGTACAGCTGTCCATTGAAGTATTTTTTCAGCCCTGTTACCTCTAGCGCTAAGTGCAGTTGATTGACGGGCGCATTTGAAGCCACGCACATCGCAATATTTAAACCAGATAATGCTAATTCAACGTTAGGAAATACCTGCAGTTTTTGAGCATAATGTTCAGCCACTAACGCGCGAAACTCTTGCACAAAGTCATCTTTAAAGACCACTTTATGCTCCAGCGCTAAGCGCTGTAATATCGATAAACTTAGCTCCGCGGTTTTGATCTGTCAGCTTAATGGAAGATTCAAAAATACCGTATTCGGCGAGCTTAATAGTCAACGCTTCACTTAATAGCGTTTCACTGTCCACTAATGTTCCGTCACAGTCAAAAATCACACACTTGACCATTATCCTCGATTCGGCAGTCGAATCACGAAAGAAAGCACAAGTTCTTGATGCACCTAGAAAACTATAAAATATTATTATCACCAACAAGGTGACTACAAAATTTTCTAGCTCCCTTTGCACACCAATTACTTGCACTCCTTTTTCGCGCTCAATCGCCGAATCAGGATTATTCACTCCTTGTTAGTCATTGACTCAAAGACGAGTAATCAAATACTATTTGCGAGCAAAATTGTTCATTAATCATTCATACAACCTTGTTGTTTTGCTATTTCAATCAACTCGGGACGATATTCAAAATGCATAGTGTCGTAGTGGT